>Ga0123355_10005407_pt1 | contig 18684 bp, 15 predicted proteins | sample TergutEmb28metaG_3_FD_89872 | JGI IMG/M metagenome (GOLD analysis project Ga0123355, IMG submission 89872) | Embiratermes neotenicus P1 segment gut microbial communities from Petit-Saut dam, French Guiana - Emb289 P1 | ecosystem: Host-associated > Arthropoda: Insects > Digestive system > Gut ... | reverse complement strand
TTTTGAAATATGAAAAGGCAAAACAAAAGCGCGTAAGGAGACGAAAAAATCTCGTCATCATCCTACGCGCTAAAATTTTCCAATATGTATTTTGAAAATTTTCAGCTCACACTAAGTAAACATGCCAAATACAATCGCTAATTTGTTAACATTAGCAAGCTAACATCAGCAAAAAGCTAAAGCTATACCACAAATAAAACAAGAACATCTATATCCCGATATCTTGAAGAAGGTATGCAGATATAGTATACTTGTGTCTGCTATGGTGGCAGGTTTAAGCCTGTGCGTGTAGGTGATGAGGTTTACATCCCTACGTGCCCGTGATTGATTTTGGTCGATCAATCGCGGTTCCGTGGCCTTTTTTTAATTTTTTTGAATCAATTACTTTTTAAATCAACTACTTATCTTGCTATGATGGAATTTTGTTGTTGCCATTTTCGTATACACAATATCACATAATTTTAAATATTTCAACCGTTTTCTGCACGAGCTTTGAAGCAAATAGGGATATCGCTTCTTATGCCAACCTGCATATAAGTCATCAAGATTTTAGTTAGGATATAGATCAAGCAAAACTGTGATAGAATAAGTCAAAGGAGGGATATATTATAGATAGAAATAAGACACTAACCGACTCGAAATCTGATTTACAAAAGACCGGGATAGCCCATACAAACAAAGACATATTGTTCAGGGTTTTGAGTGAAAACTATCAGGATAAATCATTTGCTGCATATGGCCTGGATGATATCCCAAAAATAAAGAGGATGTTACCTTCGGAATATCCTGTAGTAGCCACTAGGAATTATGGGGATAACATGTTCTTGCTGGAAGGTGACGCACTACTTTGCTTGGAGTACGAATCAACTACATCATGGCTGGATTTTATCAAGTATAACAAGTACGTTATTCATACCTTAGAGCGTTTGCATGAAGAGGGTATACAGATAGCAAGGGTAATTATTGTTGTTATCTATACAGGTGATATGCAGTCTGCCCCTGCTAAATATGATGTTGGTGGTCTGTGTTTACAGACCAGGCAGGTGTTTCTTTCAAAGTTTGATACAGATGAGATATATTCTGGGCTGAAAAGCTAAGGTATTGGCAGATGAGCGGCTGACAGATGAAGATGTTATGCGATTTATTATTCTTCCGCTGACACAGCCTGATAAGAAACGTAAGCAAGGTCTTATTGAGAATACGGTAGAACTTGCAAAGCAGGTAAAGGATGATGTACAGCAAGCGTTTATATTGGCCGGGTTGCTTACAGCGACTAATAAATTTATAGACCAAGAATATTCCAAAGTGATAAGGGAGTGGTTAGCAATGACTAAGGTTGCTAGAATATTTGAAGAAGAGAAGATTCAGGCTGTTAATGAAGCTGTTAATAAGGCTGTTAATGAGACCCAAAAGTCTGAAAGAATAGAAACCGCAATAAAACTGTTAAAACTAGGAATGCCATTTGAAACTATAGCAGAAGTCTCTACTTTAGATTTGGAAACAGTAAAGCAACTTCATACAGAATTATCCAAAGAAGAGTCTGCATAAAATCAACATGATACGACAGTTAGGAGTAAAAAACCAGCCACTTTGCATCGTCAAAGAGCTGGTTTTTCAATTAACAAACGCAGCACATTAAAATAACAAAAGTTCGGTGAACGCTTCTTGCTCACCGAACTTTTTATTATATTGATACATCAAATCCGCCTTCAATCGGCATTGTTGGCAATACGGCTGTAGCTGCAATCATCATTGCAATTTGCTCTCCTGCCAATTCCACTTGATCCAAGGCTTTGTCTATCATGTTAATGTTAAGTTCTTGCATAACATTAACATAGGACATTTTCATAGAGTATGCCGGTATATCCATTTTTCATCACCCTTTCTTTAGAGATTGCGTTAATACTCTTTAATACATTTTCTTAAATTTATATCGACGTGATAGATCTATCTAATAACCATACTCTGTTGTCTTTTGCAGAGACACTTCTATTATCAAAACAGGCTCCATTGCTGAAGTAGTTAATTTATAAATAAACAATTCCACGAGTATAAAATATAATCACCTCTGCGATTTTGGAATATTTGTTAATTTAATACATTATAATATGTTTAATTCCGTTTGTATTGTGCATTAATAATCCACAAGCATGATTCTATTAGTCAATACTACCACAAGAATTTTATTTTTAATAATCGTTTGTATGAAAATTGAACCAAACATATATCCATATTTGTTACAAATTTCATTACCAGGAATTAAAACTTAAAAAATACAGCTAAAGTAAATTTATAATCCTCCGATATACTTATTGTAAGAGCAAAACCCTTGCCAAGCGTAGGTGAAAAGCTCTATACAATAACCTTCCCTGGTAAAACATTTATTAACAGGGACACTGTTTGCAAGGATGCAAACAAGTGCAAATGGGGCAACCCCCCTAATACAAGGAGGAAATAAATATGAGTGCAAACACAGTTGTAAGGACTAATGTATTATCCCTTAATTCCCATCGTAATTTGGGTATGGTAGCAAGGCAACAAGCTCAAGCTTCATCCAGATTGTCTTCCGGTTTCCGCATTAACAGTGCTGCTGATGATGCTGCCGGTCTTGCAATCTCTGAAAAAATGCGCGCACAAATCCGCGGCCTTGACCAAGCTTCCCGTAATGCTCAAGATGGTATCAGCTTCTTGCAAGTTGCTGAAGGCGCACTTAACACAATCAACGAAATGATCATTCGCGTACGTGAATTGACCGTTCAAGCTTCTAATGACACTTATACTCATACCGGCGATCCTGCTAACCCTCCGGGTGGCTCTGGTGGTGCGGTTGACAACAGCCCATCCGATCGTGAAAAAATTATGCTTGAAATCATGCAGTTAGTTGATGAAATCACATTAACAGCGCAACGTGTTGAGTTTAATACTATGACTCAATTGAACGGCACTATTGAAGGTGTACACTTACAAATTGGTGCTAACACCGGCAATGGCGTTCTCATTGAATGGTCTGAATTTGCAGACGTTATTGCAGATGTAGCTGCTGAAATGGCAAACATTTTTGATCTTGATTGGGATGAATTAACAGGCGTTGATAGTTTAACTGATACAGAGCAAGGTTTCTTTGAAGATGGTGGTGCTGCTATCTCAGACTTGCTTGACCAAATCGACGTTGTATTAGCAGACGTAACAATGGCACGCGCACATATGGGCGCATGGATGAATCGTCTTGAATACACAATCGAAAACCTTGACCTTGCTTCCGAAAACCTTTCCGCAGCAGAGTCCCGTATCCGTGATGCAGACATGGCTCAAGAAATGATGAGACTTACCCAAGCTAACGTATTGCAACAAGCCGCTATTTCTATGTTGGCTCAAGCAAACCAAGCTCCACAAAGCGTTCTTCAATTGCTTGGATAAAATATTTATTGATATTAAAGATATCAATAGTGCAATCAATAAAGTCCCTTGCCTTATGGCGAGGGATTTTTGTGTTATAATTCATTACTTTACAAATAAGGAGTGGCTACTATGGCGATTTTAACAAGGTCAAAAGAAATTTCCGCGTTGGTTGACATCCTCCCTGAAAATGAGCAAAACTTAGCTTATGAATTTATCAAACGTATGGTGTTAGCTTGGGATAGCGATTATACTAAGCTAACACCCGCCGAACGAAAACGCTTGGAGGAAACAGACCAAGATTTCATTACCGGCAACACAGTAAACCATGAAGATATAAACCGGGATTGACCCACAAAAAAGACGCTCCAAATTTAGAAGCGTCTTTTTTGATATTTGTTTCATCATCCTTAATTTGAGTCTATAGCAATTCCGATTGACATTAACACGTTTACGTGTTGATGCAAGCGGAAATTGCGCCCCCTTCACCGACACGAAGCACGGTTAGTGCGAAGTGGAGGTGCTATATATCTGTTTCAATGTTTTCTGTCTCTACTTCTGTTTCAATGTTTTCTGCTTCCACTTCTGTTTCACTTTCCCCAACATCCGTAACTTTGGCCATGCCCACTACTGTTACCCCGGGATCCATTCTAATTAATTTAACTCCCTTAGCATAGCGACCTTTTATTGATACATCCGCTACAGAAATACGTATAATAACTCCTTCAGAGTTAATAAGCATCAAATCATCATTCTCATTTACAGTAGCTACACCAATTAAGTTACCTGTTTTTTCAGAAGCCTTATAAAGTATAAGTCCTTTACCTCTACGTCCTTGAATCCTAAAATCATCTGCATCAATGCATTTACCAAAACCATTAGCTGACACAAGTAAAAAGCGAGCATTGTCCTCTGCGATAGTAGCACCAACTATATGGTCATCCGGCTTTAAGATCATAGTCTTAACTCCGCTTGCTATACGCCCCATAGAACGTACTATATTTTCAGGAAAACGAATGCCTAAACCTGATTGCGCCACCAATATCACAGACTGGCAACCATCCGAACGCAACACTGCTATCAAAGAATCACCTTCACGGATATTAAGTGCAATCAGTCCGGATTTACGATGGTAAGCATATTGGCTAACTTCAGTCTTTTTGATAATCCCTTTACGAGTGATCATTGTCAGATAGCAATTTTTACCTTTTTGACAGTCATTATCATCCGATGTCTCAGGTATATCAGCTAAATCTAAATCAATTAATTCCGGATCTGTTAACTCAGAATCTGTTATATCTGAATCATCTGAATCTAACATTTCATCTTCCGGCTGTAAAAGTTCTGCCGATGCATTTTTGCTTGCCAATGAATTTTTACTCATTAATATATGTTTATCAATCGGGATAACTGCCGCTACTGTTTCTCCTGCCTGCAAATTGAGCAAGTTAACCAAAGCCATCCCGCGTGCAGTACGCCCAACTTCAGGAATCTCATACCCTCTTAACCGATATACACGCCCCAGGTTTGTAAAAAACAAAATAAAATCATGGGTACGGGCAACTATCAAATCTTTAACTACATCTTCGTCCCGTGTTTGCATACCTATTATCCCTTTGCCGCCTCTGTTTTGACTGCGGTAGGTACCTAAAGACATGCGCTTGATGTAATTTAAGTGAGATAGAGTTATAACGGTCTCTTCATCGTCAATTAAGTCTTCGGTTAATATTTCGCCGGGGTCATGCAACAAGTCTGTGCGACGGTCATCCCCATATTTTTGTTGGATTAAATGAATCTCCTCGCGTATAACACCATAAAGCTTTTTTTCGTCCTGCAAAATGGAATTTAATTCTTCCATCAAAGCAATAAGTTGATTATATTCTTGTTGCAGACGCTCTCTTTCAAGCCCCGTTAAAGCACGCAAACGCATTTCCACAATGGCTGAGGCTTGCTCATGCGTAAGCTCAAAACGAGCTTTTAAATTTTCCCGTGCCGCAGGGCCATCTTGTGACGCCCTAATGATAGCAATTACCTCATCAATATGGTCAAGAGCCTTTAGATATCCCTCTAAAATATGCGCACGTTTTTTAGCCTTGTTTAACTCAAATTGAGTACGCCGCGTTATAACTTCCTTTTGATGCTCAATATATAAATTAAGCATCTGCGATAGGTTCATTATTTTAGGCTGATTTTTGTCTAAAGCTAACATCATGATGCTGAAAGTTTCTTGCAACGGAGAAAATTTATATAATTGGTTAAGTACTACATTTGCATTTGCATCTTTGCGCAGTTCTATTACAATACGAACCCCGTTACGATTAGACTCGTCTCGGATATCTGTAATACCATCTACTTTTTTATCCTTAACCAAGTCCGCCATTTTCTCTACCAGCTTTGCCTTATTAACCTGGTACGGAATTTCAGAAACCACAATCATCTCACGGTTTTGTGCCCCGGGCATTGGCTGAATTTCTGTTATAGCCCTAAGTACACCTTTGCCTCGGCCTGTGCGATATGCCTTACGGATACCTGAAGTCCCTAAAATAGCACCTCCTGTAGGAAAGTCCGGTGCTTTTATGATATTAATAAGTGTGTCGATATCCGTTTCTTGACCTTCCAAACGGTCATCAATAATTCTAAGTATGGCACTAATTGAGTCCCGCAAATTATGAGGCGGGATATTGGTAGCCATACCAACAGCAATACCGGAAGAGCCATTTACCAATAAATTGGGAAATCTAGCAGGTAATACAGTAGGCTCACGAAATTCGCCATCATAGTTTTCTACAAAATCTACAGTATCTTGGTCTATACCCTCAAGCATTTCCATAGAAAGGCGGCTAAGCCGTGCTTCTGTATAACGCTGAGCGGCAGCACCGTCACCGTCCATAGAACCAAAGTTTCCATGCCCGTCTACCAAAGGATAACGCATAGAAAAATCCTGTGCCATACGCACCATGGCATCATAAATGGAGGATTCTCCATGAGGATGATACTTACCCATGGTATCCCCTGTAATACGGGCGGATTTTTTATGTCCCTTTGATGGGTCAAGGTTCAATTCGTTCATTGCATATAAAATTCTGCGTTGAACAGGCTTTAACCCATCACGAGCATCCGGTAAAGCCCTGGCTACAATTACGCTCATTGCATAGTCTATATAACTGCTTTGCATTTGTTCTGTTATATCTACGCCTATTATCTTGTCATGTTGATCCACAATAAACTCCTATACATCCAAATTTTTAACTTTATCAGCAAATTCCTGTATAAACTCTCTGCGAGGCTCTACACTTTCACCCATCAATTTGGTAAACACCAAATCCGCAGCAATTGCATCATCTAAGTTAACCCTCATAAGCACGCGCCGTTCCGGATCCATAGTAGTATCCCACAACTGGTTAGCATCCATTTCCCCCAAACCTTTATATCTCTGTATAGGTTTAATACCATCTCGCCCAATTTCATTTAAAAGTTGATCTAGTTCTTTATCAGTGTAAACATAGTACTCTTTTTTGTTTTTTTCTACCCTAAACAAGGGAGGACGTGCTATATATACATAACCTTCTGCTATTAGATCTTTCATAAAGCGATACATGAAGGTTAAAAGTAATGTTCTAATGTGAGAACCGTCTACATCCGCGTCAGTCATAATTACTATTTTGTGATATCTCAATTTTTGAATGTCAAAGTCCTCATAAATACCTGTGCCAAAGGCGGTTATCATTGCCTTTATTTCTTCATTAGCCAGTATTTTATCTAAACGGGCTTTTTCCACATTCATTATCTTACCACGAAGGGGCAAAATAGCCTGAGTTTTTGGAGTTCTCGCGCTCTTCGCACTTCCTCCGGCAGAGTCACCTTCTACCAAATAAATTTCGCATAGCTCCGGGTTTTTTTCAGAACAATCAGCCAATTTACCCGGCAATCTGCCACTTTCTAATACTGACTTACGGCGAACCAACTCGCGAGCTTTTTTTGCAGCATCCCTGGCTCGTGCCGCCATCAGACCCTTTTCTACAATAATTTTAGCTTCACTAGGGTTCTCTTCAAGAAAATAGGTTAAATGTTCAGATAACACGCTATCTACGGCTGTACGAGCCTCACCGTTTGTTAACTTAACCTTAGTTTGGCTTTCAAATTGAGGATCTTCAATTTTGACACTTATAACTGCTGTTAAACCTTCCCTTACATCTTCGCCGGACAGATTTTTGTCGCTATCTTTAAATAGGTGAAATTTTCTGGCATAGTCATTAATTGTTTTGGTCAAACCATTTCTAAAACCGGCTAAATGAGAGCCTCCATCTGTTGTATTAATATTATTTGCAAAGGAATATGTGTTTTCTACAAAACCATCGTTATATTGCATAGATACTTCAACCTGCACACGGTCTTTATTTCCTTCACAATAAAAAATTACATCTGATAGGGGTGTTTTATTGTTATTTATATGTTCTACAAATTGCCGTATACCACCTTCATAGTGATATTCTCGGCTAAGATTAGGCTCCGGCCTTAAATCATTAATAATAATTTTTAGTCCTTTGGTTAAAAAAGCTGTTTCTTGCAACCGCTGTTTAAGAGTATCAAAACTAAATTCTGTCTCTTCAAATATGGTATCGTCCGGTTTAAAATGCACAAATGTACCGGTTGATGTTGTATCTCCTACAACAGCAAGAGGCTCTATTACATCACCGCGAGAAAATTTCATTTGATGTATTTTTGCGCCATCATGTATACGCACAACAAGCCATTCTGAAAGGGCATTTACTGCTGATGCTCCAACGCCATGTAATCCACCGGATACCTTGTATCCGCCGCCGCCAAATTTACCACCTGCGTGCAAAATGGTAAAAACTACTTCTACAGCAGGTATTCCGGCCTGAGCCTGTATTCCTACAGGGATTCCTCTGCCGTCGTCTTGCACTGATATTGTATTATCCGGATGTATTTGCACAACTATCTCAGAGCAAAATCCTGCAAGGGCCTCATCCACTGCATTATCAACTATTTCAAATACTAAGTGGTGAAGTCCCTTGGATGCCGTACTTCCTATATACATACCGGGTCGTTTACGTACGGCCTCTAATCCTTCAAGTATTTGGATATTTTCAGCGGTGTATTCTTGTGTCATTCAACTTTACCTCCAAGATAGATAGTCATCCTAATTATATATTACAAAATTGATCCATTTACCATTTTCATTACTTTGCCTGCCCCGGAAATTTTCTTTAGGACATCTTCCACTCCCGTACAGGTAAGTACCGTCTGCATCTCACCAATATGTTCAAATAAAAATTTTTGCCTGTTCTCGTCTAACTCTGACAGAACATCATCCAAAAGCAGAACCGGCGTATTTCCGGTACGAGACTTAATTAATTCAACCTCTGCCAATTTTACAGATAATGCCGCAGTACGCTGCTGGCCTTGAGATCCATATGTGCGGACATCATTTCCGTTTATATTAAAAATTATATCATCTTTGTGAATTCCTGCTGTGGTACTGCCCATGATAATATCTCGGTCAACACTACGCTTTAAACGTTGACTATATTGATCTTTTTCTGCAATATGAGGGCGATATGTTAGTGTTAGTTCTTCTTTACCTGCGGTTATATCATTATGAATGCTATTAGCAATACCGGCAACTTCTTTTATAAAATCTGCTCGATAGTCCATTATTTGTGTCCCATACTCACATAGAGGCTCGTCCCAAATATCTAACGTATCCTGTAAGCTGCGGTCTTTAGAAATAGCTTTAAGTAAGTTATTGCGCTGTTTTAAAGCTTGGTGATACCGACGTATGGCATGATAGTAAAGACTGCTTAATTGGCACATTTCCAGATCCATAAAGGCCCTACGCTCTGCAGGGCCGGCTTTTACTATCTTTAAATCTTCAGGTGTAAAAATTACTATTAGCAATAATCCAAAAAGCTGGTTTAATTTTTTAATTGAGATATGATCAACAGCTATGCCTTTTTTTTTACCTTCTTTAAAGAGGTGGACATCTATTTTGCATGACCCTTCTGATTCCACAACTGCCTGCAAATGTGCTTCTTTTTGACCAAACCTAACTAATTCCCTATCATGTCCAGCCCTTTGAGACCGACCTGTGGCACATAAGTAAATAGCTTCTATAAAGTTAGTCTTCCCGTTTGCATTGTCACCATAAACAATATTTATGCCATTTTCCAAATCCACTTGCAGGATTTCAAAATTCCTAAAATTTTCTAATGAAAGCTTACTTACATACATATCTATCCACGCAAGCGCAGAGGCAAAATGAGGTACTTTGCATCATCATTTTCTACCCCACGGATAATACATGGGCTAAGACCCGTTGTAAAACGTGCTATGACGCGCTCTTCATCTATGGCTTTTAAAGCTTCTATGAGATATCGGGGATTAAATGCAATTTCTAATGTATTTCCGTCTACTTCTGCTTGAACTTCATCATATGAAGTACCCATTTCTGTATTAGAAGTTATAATAACGGATTTCTCTTGTATCTCTAGTTTAACCGGACTTTTTTTATTGTCTCTGGCAACTAAAGTTGCTCGATCTAAGCCATTTAAAAATGACAAGCGTTCTAACGTAACATTAGTGGTAAAGTCCTCGTTAAAGATTTGATCATATCTGATAAATTCTCCTTCAAGCAGTCGAGACACAAATGTGAATTTTGGCAAGTCAAAAATAATGCGCTTATCTGTATAGTAGAAAGCACAAGGCTCATCAGTATCCGCCGGAAGTATCCTGCTTAGTTCATGAAGTGCTTTTGCAGGTACAACTACAGACATAGGTATTTCAGGTAATGAAGATATTTCAGATAGGTCAAGCTTACGGTAAGAAATTCTAAAGCCATCTACTGCCACTATATTTAAGGCGTTATCCCTATGCTCTATAAGTTCACCGGTCAATATTGCTTTCGGATCTTCTGCTGCTACTGAAAAAATTGTATTACGAATCATATCCCGTAGGTCTTTAGCCGGTATAGAATATCCGTTAGCCCTTTCCATTTCGGGCATTACAGGAAATTCTTCTCCCGGCATACCCATTATCGTAAAACGGGCACGACCACTTTTACAAACAGTTTCATTATTTTGCTGAGACTCTATTTGCACACTACTGTCCGGCATTTTTTTTATAATTTCAGAAAACAGCCTGGCTTCTAGTGCCACACTGCCTGTTTCATCAACCTCAGCTTCTAAAGTTGTTGTTTCTATGCTCATTTCTAAATCATTTGCCATCAAGCGCACGCCGTTTTCGTCCGCCGTCAGTAATATGCATTCTAAAATAGGTAGCGGTGTTCGAGACGACACTGTCCTCCCAACCATATTTAGTCCTTCTACTAGGTGCTCTTTGGAACAGCGGATTTTCATTGTATTCCTCCTAAACTTAAAACCTATAAAATCTTGAGGGTTTCACCCTCAAACTCCCACAAGGGGATCTTATCCCCTTGACCCCATTCTAAAATCGCGCGTTACGTGATTTTAAGATAAGGCTTGTGGGTTAAGCCCATTAGGGTTTTGCACATTTAATTTTTGTACACATGTGTGGTTGTATATATTATGTTGATATAGTAGTAGTAGTAGTAGTAACGGTGGATATGTGGAAATGTAGGTTTTAGCCTGTGGTACAGGCTTTCGTTAAGGTGGATAAGTTGTTAGCAATTATTGTATAAAAGAATGGGTTATCCACTTTGTCCACAGGTAGGTTTTTTTAAAAAATTTTATCCACAATATTGGTTGTGTTGTACCGGGGTTGTCCACAGGTTTATTCATATTTTTATTTAATTGTCTATAATTAGACATCAACAGATAATTTTTTAGACATCACCTTTGATACGTCGTTCCAGGTCTAGGACTACATCTCGCAGGTTAATGTCATTGTCCAGGTCATTAGCAATTTTATCACAACTGTGCATAACTGTTGTGTGATCTCTACCGCCAAACGCTGTACCTACTTGTGGAAGGGATACACCTTCAATCAGTTTGCGGCATAAGTACATAGCAATTTGTCTTGGAAAGACAATATTTTTTGTTCGCTTACGACCATTAATATCATCTATTGTTATGTTATAGTGCCCGGAAACAATTTGTTGAATATATGAAATTGTAATTTCCGGTTTTTTAGAGCCTTCTACTTGATCTTTAAGGGCTTGCTCCGCTAGTTCTAAAGTGATGGGGGTATTGGTTAGGCGGGCATAAGCTGTTACTTTATTTAATGCTCCTTCAAGGTCTCTAATATTTGAGACTACGTTACGGATAATGAATTCTTTAACAGAATCCGGGATTACCAATCTTTCTAAGGCAAGCTTTTTTTCTAATATGGCAGTGCGGGTTTCGTAATCGGGCATTGTTACATCAACAATTAAGCCCATGCTAAAGCGAGTAGTAAGACGTTTTTCTATGGTAGTAAGCTCTTTTGGTGGCTGATCACTGGTTAATACAATCTGCTTATTATCGTTGTAGAGTGTGTTGAAAGTATGAAACATCTCTTCTTGGGTTTCTACTGTGCGTTCCAAAAATTGAATATCATCCAATAAAAGCAGATCGCAACTACGATACTTTGCTTTAAAATTTTGGGTAGATTTTTCCCTTATAGCAGTGATAAGCTCATTAGTAAAGGATTCTGTAGATTGATAAACCACCTTTAAATCCGGGCTTTGTTCTACAACAAAATTACCGATAGATTGAACAAGATGAGTTTTCCCCAGTCCTACGCCACCATATAAAAATAATGGATTGTAACTGGATTTGCCTGGAGCTTCTGCTACTGCAATGGCGGCTGCATAAGCAAGCTCATTACTTTTACCTTTTACAAAACTTTCAAAAGTGTATTTTTGCCTCAGATTGGTTTTTGCATAATCTGCGGCGGTTTTTTTTGTAGAGACTCTAAAATCCTCGGGCGAGGTAATAATGACTTCTGCATCTGTATTTGTAACTGTCCTTACGCAGCGGGTTATCTCAGGCAGATAGCGAGAAGTTATTGTTGTTTTAAAAAAGTCTTCCACAGCCTGCAATGAGAGTGTGTTTTTCTCAAAGCTAACAGGGGATAACTTGCTTATTAGCGAATTAAAGGCTACCTCTGTTAAGGCTATTTCTAAAAGGAGAAGAGTCTCTGACCAAATCTTTTCCACATTCATTTGCATACTAATCCCCTCTTTTTGACAGGTTATTCACAGGTTTCGACACATTATACCACAGAGGTAAGATAGTTTTCCACATTGTTATCCACAACCTGTGAATAAATCTAGGGAACTTTTCCACTTGAATGTGGATAGAGTACCAAAATCCCAGTATATCTTAGTTACTATAGCAAAACTTCTGTGGATAAGCAAGGACTTATTCACAGGAGGGTTCATAGGAAGGTTTATTTTGAAGTTTTCCACACATCTCTTGACGGTAAAAGTGCATTTGTGTACAATACGTCGAGGAATGGTCAGGCGAGGCTACGAAATTTTATGCCGCAACGCCTTGGGATTGAGAGGTGAAAAATATGAAAATGACATATCAGCCTAAAAAACGTCAGCGTAGTAAAGAACATGGCTTTAGGAAGAGGATGCGTACAAAAAGTGGTCGTAATGTTTTGCAAAGAAGGCGACGTAAAGGCCGTAAAGTATTGACCGCTTAATAATTGGAGTCAACAAATGGAGTCAATAAAGAAAACCTGTAGATTTAAGAAAGTGTACAACCACAGGCGATCTGTAGCCAATCGCCTGTTGGTGTTGTATATTAAAAAAAATGGAATGGAAAACAACTTTCTTGGTATATCTATAAGCCGCAAAGTAGGCAAAGCAGTGGTACGTAATCGAATTAAACGTCTAATTAAGGAACAAATTCGTTTGCAAGAAGAGGCTCTTGTGCGTGGATACGATTTGGTAATAGTAGTAAGAGCCGCCGCAGGTGATTTACAAAAAGATGAAGATTATAAACAAATAGGTCGTGCGCTCCTAAATTTGTTGGACAGGCAAAGTTTAAGAAAGGTCTGATGAAACAAATGACTAAGGTATTGCTCCTAATGATTAAAGGATATAAAAAATGGATATCCCCTTTGCTAGGCCCGCACTGCCGATTTTACCCCAGCTGTTCAGAATATATGTACAATGCCATAACTAAGTATGGCATAATAAAAGGCGTGGCAATGGGAACATACCGTATTCTGCGATGTAACCCCCTATGTGAAGGCGGGTACGACCCGGTACCATAAACATATGTATATGGTTTTAGGAGGAGAAGAGATTTGTTTGGTTTAGGATTTATTTTTGGCGGGCAGCGAATGGTGCAAAACGAGCCCGGGATGTTTATAGGGCCAATTGCCGCAGTATTTGGGGTTATTATTGACTTTATATTTGGGATTGTATATAACTTTACGGTTTACCATTCTTTGGGATTATCTATTATATTGATGACATTGATAGTAAGATCCTTAATGTTGCCATTGGCATTTAAGCAACAAAAATCTATGATGGCTATGCAGCGTCTAAATCCTGAAATGACAAAAATCAGGAAAAAGTACCCTAATAAGGATGTTGAAAGTCAACAAAAAATGAATGCTGAGATACAAAAATTGTATAAAGAAAATAATGTTAATCCTTTTGGTGGATGTCTACCGTTATTTATTCAGATGCCCCTGTTTTTTGGCCTTAGTTTTATAATGAATCAGTCGTTTTTATATGTGTCCAGGCTTGGAGATTTGTATACGCAAATATCTAGGTACTTGATTAATGAAGTACCGGGCTATACAAATTTTATGGTGCCATTGGCGTTGCCAAGGGTTCCTCAACGTATGTTGGATAACCAAGAGATTGATATTAGTATCCCGGAGCAAATGAACAGAATTCTTAATGTTTTTGAACCTAGTGATTGGAATGCTATGTTTGCAAGTATCCCGGATCAATACTTGCCTCCTTTGTTGTACTTGTATGAGCAGAAGCTGGCCATAGAAAATTTTTTTGGGCTAGCCTTAACAGAAGTAACAGGTCTTGGATGGCCGGGTATTGTAATACCAATATTAGCAGTAGCAACAGCTATTATTACATCTAAACTGACCATGGCTATGTCTTTAGCTGTGGCTAATGACGAACGTATGAGACAGCAACAAAAAATGATGATGGTAATTATGCCGGTTATGATGGGTGTAATGACTATTGGGCTGCCTACAGGTGTAGGTATATTTTGGATTACTACATCCGTGTTTCAAATAGTGCAGCAATTGGTGTTTAATCACAGAGCCGGTATTAAATCAATTGGCAACACCCCAGTGTCTTGACCTTAAAAGGAGGGGAAGATAAATGGATATCAGTATAGATACAATTGAAAGAGTAGGAAAAACAGTAGAAGATGCGGTAGCAGAAGCCATAAAAATTCTAAATGTTTCCCTTGAAGAAGTAGATGTGAAAATAATTGAGCAAGGCTCAAAAGGATTCCTTGGCCTTATTGGCAGTAAGCCTGCCCGCGTGTCTGTTACTAAAAAGCTTGGCCCGGCAGAAATAATAGAGCGTTTTTTGCAAGAAATTGCGGCAGCTATGGGTTTATCGGTAAAGGTGAACATAAACCATAAGGAAAAGCATATGTATGTCAATTTGACAGGCGATAATATGGGAGTACTTATTGGAAAAAGGGGACAAACCCTGGACTCCCTTCAATATTTAACTAATTTAGTGGTTAATCGCTGTGGTATACCGGAGTTTAGTGTGATATTAGATACAGAAAACTACAGAAAACGCCGCAGAGAAACCCTGGAGTCTCTTGCATTAAGTTTGGCCAGAAAAGTAAAAGCTACAAGAAAAAATGTAGTGCTGGAACCTATGAGTAGGTACGAGCGTCATGTTATCCACATGGTTTTGCAAAGAGATCCTTTTGTAAAAACCTTTAGCGATGGTAATGAACCTTATAGGAATGTAGTGATTGCACCCAAATGAATAATCTGTATATAACAGACACAATTGCCGCTATTTCTACACCTCTTGGGGTAGGTGCTGTAGCTATAGTCCGTATGTCCGGGCCTGATGTAACAAGAATTTTGGATAAAGTTTTTGTGCGCAAAAGTGGACATTCAACAAATCCGGCTTCTCATACTTTATACTACGGTACTATATGTGATGGCAGTGGTCAGGTTTTGGATGAAGTAATGTGTGCTTGTATGTATGGGCCTCGTTCCTATACAAAAGAGGACATTGTTGAAGTTTACTGTCATGGTGGTAATGCTACTGTCATGGCAGTTCTTTCGATTATTTTAAAAAATGGTGCAAGACCTGCGGAGCCCGGTGAGTTTACCAAGCGAGCTTTTTTAAATGGACGTATAGATTTAAGCCAGGCAGAAGCTGTTATGGAACTTATTAATTCCAAAACGGACATAGCTCGTCGTGCGGTTATTAGAAAACTGTCAGGCGGACTTTCTAATAAAATACAAGATTATAGAAATCGAATATTAACGTGGTTGGCTCATATTGAACTTTCAATTGATTATCCGGAGCATGAAGAAGAGTCCATGAATTTGGCAATGATTAAACAAGAAGGCTATACTTTATTAAAGGAAATTGAATCTTTGTGTGCTACAGCCACTTTAGGGGATAGGATAAAAGCCGGTGTACCTACTGTAATTGCAGGGCGTCCAAATGTAGGAAAGTCTTCTTTGATGAATGCAATTTTACAGGAAGACCGTGCCATTGTTACAGATGTACCCGGTACTACCAGGGATACATTAACAGAGTCTGTTATTATGCGCTCTGATATAACCAATGAAAGCAGGGTGGGTGTACCAATTTTGCTGACAGATACAGCAGGTATACGAGAAGTTAATGATCAAGTAGAGCAAATAGGGGTAGAACGCTCCAGGGAACATGCAAAATCGGCAGAACTGGTTCTTTTTGTGGTAGATGGGTCTACTCCTTTAACCAAAGAGGATTATGCAGTTGCCGAACTATTGAAAGATCAACGAAAAATTATTGTATTTAATAAAAGTGATTTGAAATGTAAAGAGGAAAAGATTGAGGATAACAAAAATATTGTACTTGATACTAAAATTTTTGGTAATATTGAGTACACAGTTAAAGTCTCTGCTAAAACCGGTGCAGGTTTAAATAATCTATATGCTATGGTAGAGGAAATGTTTTTAAAAAATGAGGTTTCTGCTGACGGCGATATTATTACTCAAGCAAGACACACACATTTGTTGAATGAAGTAATGGCTAACATGCATAAAATGTTAAATGATATTAGAAATGGTATGCCGGAAGATATTATTTCTATAAGTTTAAAAGCAGCCTATGGGCTTCTGGGAGAAATAATAGGAGAATCCGTTGGCGATGATGTGTTAGATAGAATTTTTAATGAGTTTTGTGTGGGTAAATAAAGGAGAGATCATATAATGCGTTTATCAACGCTAATTAAAATGAACATGGGTTTGGCTATTGGCCTTGGGCTTCTGAATATGTTAATTATGTTTTTAGGTGGGGAGTTTAATCCCAGGTCACTTGTTTTAACATTTATAGCAGTAGGGGCAATGGTGGTAGGATTTGGGTTTGTAGTATACAGGCTTAAAGCTGTTAATGATTTAATTAGGTTGGTGGATAAAGTAAAAAAAGGAAATATGAATGTAAGTATTGATCGGTCAGGGCTAAAAAATGATGAAATTGGTAATTTAACAAGTGATATCTATGATTTGGTGGAGATAAACCGAAGCATAATTAACGATGTAAGTAAAATGGAACATGAGATGGATGTTAAAGGTAATATAACTTATCGGATAAACACAAGTCAATACAGTGGAGCATACAAAGATATTTGCGAACGTGTAAATACTTTGATGGATCACTCTGAAAACGACATGTTTATAGTGTTTGACGTACTTGAGTCCATTAGCAATGGAAATTTTAATATAAAAATACAGCAGCTTCCGGGAGAAAAAGCTAATTTAAATCAACATGTTGATTCCATTGTAAGAAGTATGCGAGATATCCATGGAGAAATTGCAAGGCTATTTCAAAGTGCAGCAGAAGGCGACCTTGAAATTAGGGCAGATGTAAATAAATTTAAAGGTGATTGGGCAGAGTTACTTGTAAAAATGAACCTTCTGGTTACCACGATAGCTAATCCTTTGGCTGAAATTGAAATATCTTTGGCTGAAATGGCTAAAGGTAATTTTAAAACTTATGTAAGTGGGGATTATAAGGGAGCATTTGATACTCTTAAAAAGACTGTAAATTCTACAGGCGAGGAACTTGTAGCTAATGTAAATGAAATAGCCGGTATTTTAGAGGCACTTGCTGAAGGTGATTTAACCGTGCCTATTGATCGAGACTATCTTGGATCCTATACCCCAATTAAAACGGCTTTAATTGCTATATTAAAATCCCTCAACAAGTCTATGTGGGCAATTCAAAATTCATCTACTAGGGTACAATCCGGTGCTCTTCAAGTATCCCAGAGTGCCTCCTCCTTAGCAGATGGTACATTTAAGCAAGCAAACGCTATATTAGACTTAAATGAATCCTTAGAAGCTATAACTGAAAAGACCCGCTTTAGTGCTGAAGCAGCTAACACTGCTAACAAACGTGCCATGGAATCAACTGACAGTGCGCAAATTGGCAGCCGCGATATGAAATCAATGGTAACAGCTATTGAGAGTATAAAATCTACATCGGACAATATTTCTAAAATAATTAAGGTGATAGAAGATATTTCTTTCCAAACAAACCTATTAGCGTTAAATGCATCTGTAGAAGCAGCTCGTGCAGGTGAGCACGGAAAGGGTTTTACTGTTGTTGCTGAAGAAGTAAGAAACTTAGCTACCCGAAGCCAGACAGCTACCCACGAAACCACTGCCGAAATAGATACCTCTTTGCAAATGGTAGATGAAGGGCTAAAGGCGGCTCAGTCAACTGCTGCAACTTTAGGAAGAATTGAAAAGCATGTGCTGGAAGTTTCTGATCTTGTATCCCAAATTGCAGGTATATCACAAGAACAGGCAGAGGCTGTTGACCTTGTATACCAAAGGATAAATGAGATTTCACAAGTGGTGCAAGCCAATACAGCAACTTCCCAAGAATGCGCATTTGCCAGCCAAGAGTTAAGTTCTCAGGCCGAAGCTATGCAACAGGCAGTTGCTTTCTTTAAGGTAAGGCCCCCACGTGACCGCAGATAATTTAAAAAATAAAAACTAAAACCGTGGGCTTTGCCCCATGTGCGTCCAATTAAGCAGAAAAGAGAAAGAAAACCTGTTAAAATAGAAACAAGATGACAATAGGGATGGAAGTAATAAAAGAATATTTACCGGTGACATGGG
>Ga0123355_10005406_pt1 | contig 18684 bp, 20 predicted proteins | sample TergutEmb28metaG_3_FD_89872 | JGI IMG/M metagenome (GOLD analysis project Ga0123355, IMG submission 89872) | Embiratermes neotenicus P1 segment gut microbial communities from Petit-Saut dam, French Guiana - Emb289 P1 | ecosystem: Host-associated > Arthropoda: Insects > Digestive system > Gut ... | reverse complement strand
TCATGATAGCTTGATGAGTATAATTGACGAAGGCTGTCGCGCTGGCGATACGAACCCCATTGATATTTGGTAATGTCAATAGAATCGTCCTTTCGGCAACCTAAGCATTACTATCATAAGGGGTGCTTACTGTGCAGTATGAAATACGAGGAAAAACACTACATGCAGGGCAAAATCCCGATGGAACATTTACTGCTACCACATTTGGAACGATATATACACTAGATTATAAAACGGGGCAAATATCCAACCGAAGGATGCATCGGTAAAAGAGTCCAAAAATCTAATGTAATGTCAAGGGGGACGGTTCTTGTGGTAATATTAAAATGTTCGCAGAGCTGTCCCTTTGGCATATATCACTACCCTAGGAGGTATTAGTCATGAAGAAAAAATGTGTATTGTGGTTACTGTTACTTGCTTTGTTACCTGTTATGCTACCAACTGAATCACTTTCAGCAAGAAAAATTGCGAGTATCTCATATGACTGCTGTGTAAAAAATAATATGCCAATATTAACTCGACGTATATTTGCGGCTGAGGAGATAATTAGAACAACGATATTTGGCGATGTAAGTTTTGTTCGTGGTGAAATACTAATTTTGGGTGGACTAGATGTCCTGTACAGCGAAATGCGCACATACGTGGAGCAGCATGGGGGTAAAGTTGTAGGTTTTTTAGAAACAGCAAATGTATACCAAGTATACTTTTCTGATAGCACACCAGAAGATTTGTACAAACTGCTTGACACTTTTAACAGTAACGACATTATTGAATTAGCCGTGCTTAATGTAGTTAATGTGGTAAATAACAGAGTATCTCGACCCATACCTGGAGTTCAACGCCACCCGCTAGAACCAATTTACACTCATCCATTAGGGCAATATGTAATACCCGAAAACATGTCATGGTCATACCAGTGGAGTATGCACACCATAAACGCACCAAGAGCGTGGGTATATAACGACATGATGGCAAGCATAAATGTTGGAGTTGTGGACTTTTTTTTACAAGAGTATGTAGACACGCTTTGCATAAGTCTTATTGAAACTAATGCGCCAAGACCATATGGAGGACATCTTTTTTCTAGTCATCGAGGGATTCACGAAGCAAGTATAATTGGCAATATTTCCAACAGAACGTATAGAGATGTTGGACTTTTATGGAATGCTCAATTGTTTGGCTATCCATTGCTAGGTGTAACTCTTGACACATATGTGAGTGATTTTGTTACAAGACGAGCGATAAGTCTATTTGATATAAAACATGCTATTTCAACATTGTTTGCCCATGATGTTAATTTAATCAACATAGGTATGGGTTGGGAGCATTTAAATAGTGCGGGGAATGAATTTAACATTTATGAAGCTTCTAACATTGCTTTACGAATTGAGAGAGACGCGTTGACGATATTTTTAGGCGCGTATTTGTCTTTAGGTCAAGACTTCTTAATTGTGCAATTTGCAGAGCGCACCCCCAATACCTCGACTCTTTTTTCTCGAGAATTAAAACACTTGACTAACGTAGGGTATAGCGGATTCTTTGTTAATATTGACGATGATAATATTAAGAGTCGGATAATCATAGTTGGTGGTATGGAACGCATGGGAACGGGAAAGTATCGTTTGTACTCGTCTAGCCCTATAGGTAGTCGTATTGATGTAATCGCCCCCGAAAGAAATCTTTACGCTATTTCTATTGCTGGCTCAAGGTTTCATTCAGGTGCTTCTACGTCAACGCCTCATGTCACTGGAGTTGCTGGTATGGTATGGAGTATAAATCCTTATCTTACGGGTGCAGAAGTTAAGGAAATTATCATAAATAATGCCCATGAAGATATTATGATTGAGGTAATTGCTGGCATCAATGAAAATGGTGAAATTTTTACTGAAATCCTTCCTGTGTTGGATGCAGGGCTTGCAGTTGAAGCCGCCGCTCGCACATTGGAGGAGTAATTTCCCAGATATAGCGTTATACTAACGACAGTAGGGCGTGTTTCCACTACAGAAATGTCACGCTTTTGGGTCAATTTTCCGCCACTCTGCGTCGGGATTTCGCGTGTATGTCGTTTTTCGTTTTCTTTGCCTTGTGGGCAAAGAAAACGAAAAACGACTACCTCTAGGACACGGCGCGAAACCCTCCTTGATTGGCGAAAAATTGACCCAAAAGCGTGACATTTCTGTAGTGGCAACACGCCCTACAACAAAAGGATTTTGTCAAGTATTGACAAGCGAATAAACACATGATATTATGTCTGCGAAAGAATCTTGGAGATATTCAAACAATTTTTGATATTAATTGGGAAATATGTTGTCAAAATATGCCGACGCTATTGATATGAGCAAGTTTGGTGGGATAAAATGAAACTGACAAATAAAGAATTGGAAGTAATGATTGCGTTGTGGTATTACAAACGCCCTATGACAGCCTCCGAACTTATTGAGTATTCAACTAATCGGACGTGGCATGATAATTCGATATACACAATTTTGAACATACTGATGGAAAAAGGCGCGCTGGTATTAACCGACTACAAGCCAACAACGACCAAAAGTGCGAGAGCCTATGCGCCAACAATGACAGCGGAAGAATACGCTGTTAGAAACATAAAAGGCATGATGAAAATAGGGGTAGAGATTGACATTCCGAAACTTGTGGAGCGTCTTAAAAGCGCACATCTGGAGGACTGGTAACGAGTATGGGAATTGTAATCCATCATTATGTGTCCCCTTATTCTTTTGTTATGGGCGTGTTATGGTTTAACGCTTTTGTACTCTTGGGACTACTGATGAGGAAGCTAAAATTTCCTATTAGATTCTCTGTTGTTCCGCTACTATTGCTGCTTATACTAAGCGTTTTGCGTATGTTTCTTGCAATTGAATTGCCCAACACAACAACTATTTTTTCAGAAACAATTTACCCAGCAATAATTGATTTAGTTAGGTTTGAAATTCTACCGTATCGTGTAATTGGCTTTCCAATTAACGTTGCTAATGTACTTATTTTCGTATGGGGCGCGGTAGCTGTGTATCTGATTGCAAAATATCTGTATGAATATATCGGAAAATTTGGTTCGATAATGAATTGGTTTGAGCGTTGCGAGCGAGATAAATATGCAGAGTCGTTGTTGGCAGAAGAGATTGGTTTTGATAAACATTTTCACGTTTATAGGAACGGCAGTTTTAGCATGGCGGTAGCCACAGCTATAAAACCGTATATCATTTTGCCAAAAGTTGATTTTCCGCCAGACGAGCTACGCGCTATCCTGTTACATGAATGGAAGCACATTCAAGACAAAGATTATTTGACAGAATTTATTGCCAATATAATTTGCTTCGTGTTTTGGTGGAATCCGTTGGTGTACGTCTTGAGACGGAATCTTTGCTTTATGCACGAATTAAAATGTGACCAGTTTGCTATGTCCAAAGGCAAACGTTTCAAACACTTTTTAGGCGCAATCCTTTTACTGGATAGGGCAAAAAAGGAAAAAACCGTCGAAAGCATGGACTATGAAGAAGTTAATGCTAATGCGTTCATTAGTGATGATGACGAGTTGGTGGATAGGCTTGAAGTTTTAGCTTTGCACGACCAATCAAGGAACAAGCGGATATTTACAAACTTGTGTTATTCGATTGTGCTTGTTGCGTTGTTTTTTTCGTCTTATATGTTCACCATTCTTCCAGCGTTTTGGGACGCTTCAGGTGTTTACGTATCTGCTGAGTATTTAATGGAAGATTATCTCGAAACAGGCGGCATTTCTAGGCCAGAAGAAGCATTCGCTATTGATAATGGAGATGGCACATTTTCACTTTACTTTGATGGGCAATTTGTAGAATATGTAGATGATACTCATCCATTTCTTAGTTGGCTACCAATTCGCACAAGAGATGATGAGTGATTTACATTACCGAATTATGTAAAGAAGGAATGGGGGTGATGGAAGTGAAAAAAAAGTTAGTTGTTTTTTTACTCATTAGTCTGATGGCATTGTCTTTTGCTATGCCCGTAATGGCAACCGAGGCTACTGTAACACAACATATTTACGAGATAGAGACACAGGAAGTAGTTCCGTTCACGGAGATGACTTGGATATATTGGAGAAACTATGGTGGACAACTTCAAATGCGAGTGTGGAGTGTAACTAATGGAAGATGGCTTACAGACTGGATGAATTTTTAATTCAAATCAGTCTAGCCAAAGGAGCATTTTATGTACATCAAACTAACAAAAATTACGCCGATAATCAAATCGGCAAAGAGGTTGTAATTTGAAAAGGAGCGATTTTATTGTTCCTATGAATTTCTTGGAAATCTTTAAACTTAAAACCAAAACAAATAGAGAGTCTCTTGTAGCAATTTTTATTGCCGCGAGGGATTTTCTTTTTGATGTCTAACAGGGGGTAATTATGAATAGCACAAAGCACGAATTTGTAGACAGCTACGAACCGCCAAACGGCGTTACATTGGATACCACTGAAACTGAATTATGCCAATGCATATGGGTTCAGATACAAAACGAAAGCGGCGTGGAAGCAATGGGGAAGCCCGTAGGAAACTACGCAACCATTGAAACGGACATATTGCTACATGGGAAAATGGGCGAGTTAGACGAAATCGCCAAAACCGTTTCAGAATATCTTGCGAAGATGATTAATATTTCTGATGAAGATTCGGTTTTAATTGTCGGCATTGGGAATCGTAATATTATTTCGGATTCTCTTGGTGTTCGTGTGGCAGATAAAGTTATGGCAACACGCCATGTTGCCCATCAAGTGGAAGCCAGTAATGGAAAGCCAATCCGCACAGTTTCGGTCATTTCCCCTGGCGTGATGGGCGTTACAGGAATCAGCACAGCCGAAATTATCAAAAGCATTTGCAATGTAATAAATCCCTCTCTTGTCATTCTGGTTGATGCGCTCGCCGCTGGAAAAACATCTCGGCTTTGTTCCACCATACAAATTACAGATACTGGAATGACTCCTGCGGCGGGGATATTGGGGAAAGGTAACGCACAAACTATAGATTTTGATTATTTGGGGATTCCCGTGGTCGGTATAGGTATGCCAACTGTTATAAACGCGGCAACTATTATGATAGATTTTATAAGTCTGCTGTCACAAGCACATAGCGATAGCGAGGAACTGGACGTTGCAATGGTTGAAAGCATTCATCAATACGCTGATGAATTATTCCCTTCCTCGTCTTTTGTTGCAACGAAGGAAATTGACGCGGCTATTCACTATTCGTCCTATGTACTTTCTACCGCAATAAATATGGCACTGTTTCAAGAAGATTGGGTTCAGATGTCACACAATACTTATTAAAGCTGAAAGGAGTGATGATTTATGGAAATTCATAACAGAATCAAAGAACTAAGAATAATCTTGGGGATTACCCAACTTAAATTTGCCAAGCGCATTGCCGTGGTACCGTCTTTTATTTCTGAAATTGAAAATGGTGTTCGCGAAATTAACGAACGCGCCATCAGATTAACTATTGCCGAATTTAACGTGAACGAAGAATGGTTAAGATACGGTAAAGGCGCAATATTTAATCGCGGTATGAGCGCGTTTGAGTCCGAAGCTATGGGAAAGTTCAAAGCCCTTGACCGCATTTTTCAAGAAGACGCGCTGAAAATGCTGGACATACTAATCGAAATGAACGACAAAGCAAAAAAGCTGAAATAAGTTTTTTAAAATGCGGGTTCAGAACCAATACTATGCAAGCAGCGATTGAATAAAAAGGCCTATGTTTAACGGTACTTACCAAAAAAATCTTATGCCACAGGAGGAATACAGCTATGAATAATACGGAAACAACGATTACTCGTACTTTGGACGAATTGGGGAGAATTGTCATTCCCAAGGAAATTAGGGCAAAACTCGGTTGGGGCGAGAAAGATACATTCACGTTCCACTGCACGGAAAACAACACGCTCACGCTACAACTTGCAGAAAAATATCAGTCATAACACCCGCAACAATAACGAAAACTAAAGGCGAATATAAATCTCTGCTTGCACAGTTTTGGTTCTGAACTTCCGCATTTCGTGATAAAATGATAAAAAACTGAAAGGACGTGGGCATATGTCTTTGCCAACAAATAACAGAATCAGAGAAGTACGAAAAACACTTGGCCTAACGCAAAAAAAGTTTTGCGATAGGATAGCAATTTCTAACAGTTACCTTGCGGAAATTGAATGTAGCAGCAAAGCCGCCTCGGAGCGAATACTAAAATTGGTTGTTGCAGAGTTTAATGTTGACGAATATTGGATTCAGACGGGCGAAGGCTCAATGTTCAACAAAGAAGTTGACGAGCAACTTGCGCAAGTTATTAGTTTATTTAAGTCCTTAGACCCTAAACTTAGGATATGCGCAATAAACCAATTAAGCGAATTAGCAGACTTGCGCAAGTAGTTGACATTAGAGCCTGTTGCCACTACGTCTTTGGTTGCACATGAAATAATTTTTTCTGAATTGGTATACGGATAAATTTCACGTTTTCAAAAATCCCTGCTGATACTAAGAACCTGCGGTCAATAAAATCACGCCGAAGTGGCGTAAAAACGGAATCTTTCAGTGGTTTTGTGACGACGACGCGTGCCAGAGGCACGCTAGGAGTTGCAAAATTGCTGAAAGGTTTCGTTTTTATGTCAATTCGGCGTGATTTTATTGACCACAGGTTCTAAATAACAGCAGGGGTTTTTTCAAGTTGATTTGCGATTGATGTTACTATATCCGTTGATAGTCCTGTATCTTCTGCAACATCTTCAATTGACAATCCGCGTAAAAGTATTTTTTTCGCAATTTCTTTAGCCTTTTCAATTTCAATGTTACTATCACGGTTATTAAGCCAACCATGTTTGTCAGCACCTTCTAAAAAAATCTCTCTTATGCCTTCTGTAAACATGTTCATTGCCTCCTCAAAAGCATTGGGATTCGCCTTTACTACCCTATCTATCGCTATACCCCAGCAAATATAAGGCTAGAACGGGCAAACTCACAATCCTTGCATATTCGCGATTATATCTTCGTGTGTATCGCGGCGGCGGATTAGTTTTGTTGTGTTGTCTTGCTGAATTAGGATTTCGGCGGGGCGCGAGCGGTGGTTGTATTGACATGCCATAGCGTAGCCGTATGCGCCAGCGTCTAAAACGCCTAAAACGTCGCCTTTTTGTAGGGGAGGGAGTTGGCGTTCTTTTGCGATATAATCGCCAGATTCGCATTGGTTGCCTACTATGTTTATGATTTGTTTGTTTGCGTCATCTAAAGGGGTGTCGCTTTTTTCGTCGCGATAGATTTCTATGTCGTGGTGTGAATCGTATAGGGTTGGGCGTTTTAGAACGGAGAAGCCTAAGTCAGTGCCAGCGTAGCGTGCTTCGCCGCAAGTTTTTGTTGAGTGGACTGTTCCTAACAAAACGCCGCATTCTGCGGTTAGGTAGCGGCCGGGTTCTATTAGGAAGGTTAGCTCCTTGCCATAGCTTTTCGAGAAGTCGAACAGAAGCTTGTCCAGCGTGCTACCAATTGCTTGCAAGTCTAGGGGTTTTTCGCCACTTTGTTTTTGATAGGGAATTGCGAATCCGCCACCAAGGTCAATAAATTCCAAGTCGTCGAATTGACGTGCTAAGTCCAGCAACGCGCCAACGCCTTCAAGGTAGAGGTCGCCCCAATTCTGCGAGCCTATATGATGATTGATTCCGATTAGTTTTAGATTATATTTCGCTAGAAGATTTTTCACCTCGGGGATATATTCGGGCATTATGCCGAATTTCGTGCCATCACCACCAGTGATTACCTTCTCGTGATGCCCGCCGCCAATCCCTGGGTTAAAACGCAAGGCGATTCGCCCTCCTGTATTAACTTGCCCAAGGGTATCTAATTGTGACAAGGAATCCACGCTTACGGTAATGCCAAGTTTTACGGCGTATTCCAACTCCTCTGCGGAGACATTATTCACCACAAAAAGTAATTCACTTGGCTTGAACCCTGCCGCCATTGCCGCCATTGCTTCGCCCGCGCTGCTTATATCGGCGGTGCAACCTTCTTCACGCGCTATTTTTAGCAAGGTCAAATTCGTATTCGCTTTGATTGCGTAATTCACGCCGAATTTCGGATATGTGCTTAGTTTTATCATTTCCTTGCATCTTTGGCGAAAAATTCGCTCGTTGTAAACGTATAGTGGGCTTCCGTATTCCGCCGCTAGTTCGCGGGGGTTGTTGCCTTGGTAAAAATTAAACGCGTCTGTTACTTGTCTCATTTTTTTGCTCCGTTCTATATATTCAATAAATCTTTGCTAATTTGCAATTGTAGTTCCTCTGGGGTGTTGAATCGTTGTTCTGGACGCAGGAAGCGCAGAAATTTCACTTTTATATGCCGTCCGTACATTTCGTTGGGTTTTGCTACGAGGCTTGGAATATGCGTTTCTACAGCTATTCGTATGTCCGTGGGAGACGGTTCTGTTACGGTTGGACGCTTTCCGATGTTCGTAAGCCCCTTCATTGGAACGCCGTCTAGGATTGTGATTGTTTCATACACACCATTTTGTAGCAGAAATTTTTCGTCCGAAGGATAGAGATTAAGCGTAGGAAATCCCAGCACTCGCCCAAGTTGTTGCCCTTTTTTAACTTCGCCCATCATAAAAAACGGAAAACCCAAAAGCGAAGCGGCTTCGTGCAATTTATTTTCTGACAAAAGTTTGCGAATATTCGATGTACTGATTGCTTCCCCATGAGAGACATTAGCAAGTACATGAACCGAGCCGCCATAGGTTTTCGCCGCGTCGCGAAGAGTTTCAATCGTACCCTCACGCCCATTGCCAAAACGATAACCCTCACCAACCACTATTTCACGCGCTTTCAACTCTGTGAAAAGCTTGTGGCAAAATTCCGATGCCTTCATAGCGGCGAAGTTTTCATCAAAGCGCAGCGTAATCACATGGTCTATACCAATCTCGTTTAGAAGATGTTCGCGTTCAGACTCCGTAAAAATAGGCTTATACGAAGGGTCGCGCAGAAATTGAAACGGATGCGGCGAAAACATAACCACAACCGAAGCCACCCCCGCCGATTTAGCGCGGCGAACCACCTCCAAAAGCAACGCCTTATGCCCTTGGTGAATCCCCTCAAACTTACCAACCGTCAGAACGCAGATAGGGATTATCAAAATAATACCTCCAAACAGAAATTCCCTTTTTTCGAGCTAAAAGAATACAGCCCCATCAGCTTATTATCTACAGCGGAGTACAACCAATACCTGCCGTCCACCTTGCCCCAGTCATCACGGGCTCGGAGTTCCTCCGTTATTGACTGGATAGCTTCCGCGTCATCAAACGCGAGGTCGCGGGGTTCGCGGCGAAGTGCCACCTCTTCCACTAATTCAAACGGAATAGGATTGCCATTTCGCGCACGCGCAAGCCCTTCTGGTTTAATGCGAAATACAGGATAAGGGAGTATCTCGTCTACGCGAAGAATCAATTCGCCAAGCCGTCCTTCTTCTACCGCGCTTTTGACCTCCGCCAGCGTGAAGGAATTATCTATATGAAAGCTTCCGCTTCGGGTGCGGGTGAGTTCGCCCATTGTTGCGCCGCAACCCAAGACCTCGCCAATGTCCATACATAAACTACGAATATACGTACCCTTAGAGCAAGTAACCTCAAAGCGACAGCGGCACAGCCGCTTTTCGTCGATTAAATGCGCGTTTGGCTCAGTGTACGTCTCGAAGCCAGATACTATTTTGATGTCCAAAATCTTAACTGGGCGCGCAGGGCGTTCGATTGTTTCGCCTTTGCGCGCAAGTTCGTATAATTTCTTCCCGCCTATTTTCACGGCGGAGTACATTGGTGGGGTTTGCAAATACTCCCCGCGTTTTTCGTATAGGAAGGATTCCGCTACTTCCTGTAGCTGTTCAAGTTTAATGTCTGCGTCTTTCTGCGAAAGGATTTCCCCAGACATATCACCCGTGTCCGTGGTGATTCCCAATACAATTTCCGCAACATATGTCTTATCTTCCGCGGATAAGTAATCCGCCAACTTAGTAGCGCGCCCAAGACAAATAGGCAAAACGCCCATTGCATCGGGGTCTAATGTCCCCGTATGTCCCGTTTTGCCGCCTGTTAGTCTTCTGATAATTGCTACTACGTCGTGTGAAGTGTAGTTCTTCTCTTTACGTATGTTTAACACGCCCGTTTTGTTCACGGTGAAATCTCCTCTTGTTTCAAGCCATATTATCCCAGCGAAAGGCGGTCGCGTTAATGTTTTTTTTTGTCGTAAATAGCTACTTCATTTCGTACCAGTTCCAATGCGCGTTCCATTACATCAGATACAGTGCCGTCCACTGTTGCGCCAGCCGCCAAAACATGCCCGCCACCGCCAAACTTCTTTGCAACGCGCCCCATATTAGGCCCTTGCGAACGCAGACTAATCTTCACTTTGTCGGGGCCTTTTTCGTAAATAAAAATCGCTGCCCTAGCGTTGCGAGTTCCCATTAAATACTCGACAACGCCTTCAAGGTCGCTGATTTCCGCGCCAACATTCGCCAACATTTCCCGCGTAACAAACGTATACACAATCTTCTTATTACGTGTCCTAGCACTGTTTTCCAACGCAACCCCCAACGCCTTGCCTGCCGCAAAACGATGCTGATGCATCAATTCATTATAAATTTGCGTAAACGGAATTTTCTCCATAAGCCGTGCCGCAATCTCCATAGTAGATTTCGCCGTAGCATTATATCGAAAGCCCCCCGTATCACAAACCATTCCAGCATACACCGCCGCCGCAATTTCCGCCGTGGGTTCGGTAAGATGCTCAATCACACGAAACGCCATTTCACTAGCCGAAGACGCATTTGCTTCAATATAATTATAATCCGCAAACCCAATATTAGTTTCATGATGGTCAATACAAACCGTAATTTTTGCGCGCTCAAATAACGCCAGTGCCGCGCCAAGTCTATCAGGGTCGGCGCAATCCAGCGCGATAAAAACCTCTGGCATAAGTTCGTCCAAATCCCCAGTAAACAAAAACTGCTTACCAGGAATAACCCCAAACTTATACATAAAAGACTCCAACACAACCTGCACATTCTTACCAATCCGATTAAGCGCAAGCGCAAGCGCGAAGCAAGAGCCAATAGAATCACCATCAGGCCCAACATGCCCCGACAGCACAAAATTTTCATTACTATTTATAATATCAATAATCTGTTCCATATTTCCGCCTTATTTATTAACATCATCAATTAACTTGCGCATCCGCATCCCGTGTTCTATTGAATCGTCGTAGATGAATGTTATTTCTGGGGTCTGGCGTAGGTTTATTGTCTCGGCTATGCGCCGCCTTATGAACCCTGCTGCGCGGGTTAGACCTTCCATTGTTTCTTTTTGTTGGTCTTCGCCACCAAAAATGCTTATTCGGATTTTGCAGTACTTTAGGTCGGAAGTTGTTTCCGCACCCATTACGCTAACTACTGACCCTATTCTTGGGTCGGAAAGCTCGGAGCGAATTACATCAGCCGTAACGCGGGTAATCTCATCATTAATACGAATCATTCTTGTTTTCATTACACACCTCATACATCTGTAAAAATTCAAAAATTACTATATCAAACAATAATCAGCATTGCAAGACGAAGTCAAATTATGGTGCGCCAACTTTTTTGCCCTTTTTGCAAAGTATAGCAAACGCGCTCTCAATCCGTGATTGCTGTCGCGGCAAAATCGCCCGAAAACGCTTATTTCGCGTTTTCGGGTGCCGCTCGGCAATCACGGTTTCGAGGTGCGTTTGCTATAGCAAGAAAAAATTGCTGCAACCACAAATCATTGACCTAACACATATTTTCAAATATGATGATTTGCGAGGAGGCATTTATGAACACAATTGCGGTAGTAGAAGATGACAGGCATATAAACGAAGTAGTAACGGAATATCTAAAAGAAGCGGGCTATGAGGTAATATCGGTGAGTGATGGGCAAACAGCGCAAGAAATGTTTTTACCCGAAGCGAACATCACCGCAAATGACATCACGGTGGATTTATATATTCTGGATATAATGTTACCTGGGGTTACGGGGTTATCATTATTGAAGGCAATTCGTGAGAATGAGCCGAAAGTGCCAATAATAATGCTAACGGCGGTATTGGACGAATACACGCAACTGCTAAGTTTCGACGAATTAGCAGATGACTATATAACAAAACCCTTCTCGCCAAAAGTGCTGGTGAAAAGAGTGCAAGCATTACTACGCCGAAGAAACACAGCCCCTGCACCAAAAGGCGGGGTGTATATCGACACGGACAGTTATTTGGCGTATGAAAGCGGATTACCCGTAAAACTAACCCTTCGCGAATTTGAGCTTTTGAAGCTATTGATGCAAAATCCTGGAATGGTATTCACACGACAGCAGTTATTGGATTCTGTGTGGGGCTATGATTATTTTGGAGATGAACGGGTTGTTGATGTTCATATAAAAAATTTGCGCAAGAAATTCAGCGGGCAAGTAATTGCAACAGTAAAAGGGGTCGGCTATCGGCTTGATGTTGAAGCATAGCGATTGAGGAGAATATAACATGAAAAAATTTTTTGGCGGATTGGCGTTTAAAACATTTGTGTTTTCGCTAGTTCTTATGACAATGATAATGGTTATGACATTAGGGATTTTATATGCGTTTTTGCCAGGGTATTATTTGGCGCATATGACAAACCAACTTGACAGAAACGCAAGCGATTTTATTCAAGAAATCAACCGAATCACAGAGATAGAAGATACATTACTGCACATAGTAGAATTTTCTACGGCTAACAATGTTCGGGTGACATCATTTGACGAAATGGGGCAACCGCTGTTTAATTTGTCGCGTCATCCTGTGGCGTATCAAACTTTTTCAATAAATGGCGGAAGAATGATTCACGTCAATGATATTGGAGGTGGTTTTCAGATTTTTAATCCCACCATTATTTCCACGCCACCCAGACATATTGATAATTGGACAATGGTTTTTAGAGATGGCAATTATGTGCCAGATGATACTTTTCGCGCCGCGCATGTCACCATAGCGTCGCGAACGGGTGATTTTGTAATTTCCGACTCTGAACACAGCGTTGGTTTTGTACGCACAGTAACACATCCGCTAATAAACCACATGGAATTTACAAGCACGCTACAGCCAATAGACCAAGCGCAAGATGTTATCGTAGCAATGATTCCATATTTAATGGTAGCAGGATTTATAATCGCGCTGGCAATGGCATTTATATTTTCGCGTCTTTTGACGAAGCCAATAATAAAAATAGCCGATGCCGCAGAACAAATGCGACAAATGAAGCCAGATGTAGTGTCGGGGATTACCACAAACGACGAAGTAGGACGGTTATCCCGCACCATGGACAAATTATATTTAGATTTATGCGCAAACATACAAAACCTACAAACAGAAATGGCAAGAACCGCCGAACTAGAACGCTCCAAAACAGATTTAATGAGAGCAGCAGGACATGAACTAAAAACCCCAATAGCCGCCCTAAGCGGAATGCTAGACGGAATGATTGACAAAGTAGGAGTATACAAAAACCACGAAAAATATCTACCCGAGTTAAAAGCCCAAACTGAAAGGCTTTCCAAGCTAGTTCACGAAATACTAATGGCTTCAAAAACAGAAGAAACAACCAACCAACTAGAACCAGCCCTAATAGATATGAACGCGCTAATGGAAGAAACTATCACGCAATATCTACCGCTGATAGAAAAAAAAGATTTGCAACTAAACATGTCAATTTTTTCGTCTCTCTCGTCAAACATGCCAAGCGAAAATTTCATGTATGAAACAGACAAGCGAGTTCTATCAATCGCATTATCAAACATACTCTCAAACGCAGTAAAATACACCCCCGACGGCGGAGACGTTCGTATAGGAATGGCAACATACCAACGGGGCAGGGTTTTATTTATAGAAAACCAATGCGAAGTTGATAAAGCATTAGTACCAAGCCAATGGTTCGAGCCTTTCTACACGCCCGACTACAGCCGCAATAAATCCAAAAGCGGAACAGGTTTGGGATTATACATCGTTAAAAAGAATTTGGACGCGCTGGATTTGCCTTACGAAATCGCTTTGGTTGACGATGGAATTAGATTTGAAATCACATTTCCAATCTTCACATAAACTTCATATTAGCTTCATTCAAATTCCACATGTATGATTTATTATTAAGCCCTCAAATAAAAGGAGGGCTTTTTTAATGAAGAAGTTTTTTGTAACAGTAGGTATAGCGGCAATGGCATTTGCCTTTACAGCTTGCGGGGGAGGCAACGCAACCAATAGCGCAACAGTCCCAATTTTCGCGGCAGATGACGAGCCATTAAGCGGAAATTTAACAGTTTCGACGTTTGACACGGTAATGTTGCGTCCGTTTTTGGAGTCAGCCGCAGAATTATTTACCGAAATGCACCCAGATGTCACTATCACAGTAGACAGTTTTTCCGCGCCACCAGAAATACAAACAATCGAAAATGAAGACGGCACAACCATGCAAGTCATGAGAACATCAGAAGGCCCGCAAGAACGCCGCGACTACGTAAATCAAATAAGCACGGATTTAATGGGCGGCAGAGGCCCAGATATTTTAGCAATGGATATGTTGCCGTTTTACAGATATGCAAGAATGGGACAGCTAGTAGACCTACGTCCATTTATGGAACATGACCCCAATTTTGACATAAACGATTATCGCGCAAATATTTTTGACTTACTTACAACAGATACAGGGCTGTTTAAATTTCCGATAAACATTGATTTCCAATACATTACGTTTGACAGTACATTGTTTACGCCTGCACAGCAAAACGCGCTTATGGCGGGTGGCGCATTTACGATTCAAGAATTGCTAGAACTGGGCAGTCCAGCATTTCACGCCGCCAACGAAGAGCATAATATGTTTTCAATGGCAGATTTTGTGATGTTCCGTCATTTATTCCACTTGTATCAGAATCATTTTATCAATTTTGAAACACGTACAGCCAATTTCACCGATGGCGTATTTGTGGATATGCTAAACATGATTCAAAACATGGACGACCAAGGCTATTTGCAAGATGGCACGTTTGGGAATGTAAGAATAGGCGGAATGGAAGTAGTCGAAATGGACAGATTTCTTTACAAATTTAATCCAAGTTTCTTGTTGTTCCAAGAGTTTAACCGTGACGACCCCGATAGATTAGGCTTTTTTATGGGGCAAGGCGTAACTGATGATGATATGGTTGCAGGGCTTTTGGGCAATTCGCTTGGGGACGTTCCTTTTGCACTTGGCGAAAGAGGCGGCGGCACAGCATTTGGGATTAATTCAAATTCTCAAAATCAAGCATTAGCATGGGAGTTTATCAAGTTTTTATCAAGTGATGCGTTAATTGATTTAGCTGGCGGCGTTATGGGAATCCCGCTTCACATAGGCGCGTTTGAAGAAAGCGCGTGGCGCAATGCATCAAACCATATGTTCACCCCCAGAAGATTAATTGAAGACTCAGGCGCACCCATCGAATACCTAGAACTTAACGCTACCCAACTAGCAAGAAAGCAAGCATATATCGAAACAGTGGACGGATTTATAAACAGCTTCACCACCTTCCGCATAACAGACGCACTTATCGAAGAAATGATATTTTCGGAAATAGGCGAATTTTTCAATGGCGAAATTAGCGCGGAAGACTTGGCACGTAATCTGCAAAGCAGAATCACCTTGGTTTTAAATGAGTAAAATATTACGGCAACATCGGGGATTTTTGTTTATTCTACCAGGGTTTTTAGGGTTCGCGCTGTTTTATCTTTTGCCCTTTGTTGTTTCGGTAGGATATTCGTTTATGACTCGCCCTGTTGGCGGGGAATTTGCAGGACTTAGCAATTATATAGACCTCCTGCAAAGCCCCGCCTACCAGTTGGGCTTGCGTAACACTGTTGTTTTTATGGGGCTGTCTGTTCCGCTTAATATGCTTCTTTCACTTGGCGCGGCTATGCTTATTAAGGATATGGGCAAGTTCAAACCAATTTTCGTACTTATTTTCTTGATTCCGTTGGTTATTCCATCGGGGGCAATGGTGTTCTTTTGGAGAATGATGTTTTCGCGCAATGGGTTTATTAACAATATTTTTGACATGGTTGGTCTTGATGGAATCAACTGGTTAAATTCGGAATACGCAATGCTAACATTGTTGATTATCTTCGTGTGGAAGAACTTAGGCTTTAATCTGGTATTGTTTCTTTCGGGGTTAAGCAATATCCCCAAGGAATATTATGAAGCCGCAAAAGTGGACGGCGCGAACGCATTATACACGCTAAGAAAAATTACCTTTCCGTGTTTGTTGCCCATTACTGTGATTGTTTTGCTTATGTCGGTTATTAACTCGTTTAAGGTGTTTCGTGAAGTGTATCTGCTAATGGGTTCTCACCCGCATGAAAGCGTGTATATGTTGCAACATTTTATGAACAATAATTTCCATTCGCTTAACTATCCGCGCCTTACATCGGCGGCAACTTTGCTATCCATTGCAATGGTGGTGATTACTTGGGGATTGCTTTGGCTGGAAAGGAAGGCCTCCCATGAGTAGACGAATTGCTTTTAATTTTAAACTTGTGCTTCTTGCGGTTACGGGGATTGTGTTTTTATTTCCGCTGGTGGTTACGTTTACAAATTCTTTTATGTCGGAACAGGAAATAACTTTGTTTTATCGCACGGATTTATCTTACTTTGACGTACTGGAAGGCATTGAACAGAGGTTTATATCCTTTAGGCTAATCCCGCGTGATTTTAGCTTTGCGCAATACCGAATGGTTTTGATTGACAGACCAATGTTTTTGATGTTATTAGTAAATTCCGTTCGGATTACAGCCCCTGTTACGATAGGCAGTTTGATTATTTCGCTTTTGACGGCATACGGTTTTACTTGTTGGAAGTGGAAGCATAAAGAAATTTTATTTTTCATCTACATCGTTGTAATGCTTATGCCTTTGCAGGCTGTGCTTGTGCCAAATTTTATTGTTGCAGATTGGCTGGGCATTACGGATAACCAGTGGGCTGTTATTCTGCCTGGGATATTCGCGCCGTTTGGTACGTTTTTGCTTAGGCAATCCATGAAGGGTATTCCAGCCGAATGCTACGAAGCCGCACGAATAGACGGCGCGGGGGAATTACGAGTATTCTTATATGTAGTAATGCCGCAAATGAAATCTGGAATTGCCGCACTCACTATGCTAGTTTTTATTGAGTACTGGAATGTAGTTGAACAAGCAGTAGTTTTTCTGCGTGACTTTGATTTACAGCCGTTAAGCGTGTTTCTTTCAAGAATCGCAGATGGACGCGCAGGGCTTATTTTTGCGGCTAGTACTGTGTATATGTTGTTTCCGTTTGTATGGCTGTTCTTGGGGCAGGAGCATTTGGAAAAAGGAATCGAATTATCGGGAATCAAATGAGGTGGAAACATGAATGAATATGAAATGATAGAAATTAGCGGCGGAAATGGTAACGGAAAAAAACCTGTGAATAAGAAAATCCTTATTGCAATAATCGTGCCTATTGTGTTGTTGGTGTTTATATTTTTGTCGGGAGCAATTTATAATCACAACAGACCAACCGTAACCGCGGCATTACCTTTGCGTGGGCATATTAATCACCGCGAGGTGACAAGCGGAATAGTACGTTACGCCGAATCAGCAGAAATTTATGCAGAACTAACTGGCTGGGTAGAAAGGGTTTTGGTAAGAGAAGGGGATAGCGTATCTATAGGGCAACCGATTCTTGAAATTGACTTCAGAACAAGCCCAACCGACGCGCAAGAGCAAATAGATATAATTCAAGCGCAAATGGAAACAGCCCGCGCACAGCACCGCGAGCGAATGAACGGTTATCGCATAGACAGACAAACAGCCCAAGTAGAACTAGAAAGAATAATCTCGGACATAAGTAACGCAGAGCGCAGACTCGCGGAATTACGAGATGAGGAGTTCCGTCCAACATCAATTTCGGATTTTAACATTAGGCAAAAAGAAGAAGAAATTGCACGAGCAAGGCAAATGCTGTACCAAACCACAACATTGTTTCACGCTGGAATTGCCACAGGGCAAGAAGTAGACGCGGCAGAACTCGCATTAGCAACAGCGATTGAAAATCATAATCAATTGCTATTAAGTTTTGAAGAAAGCCTTGAAAACGAATACACCAGACAACGCGACTGGGAACGCGACCAAGAAAACAGAATCCGTGACGCGGAAAATCAACTGGAAGCACATCGCCGCGCACGCCGCACTCGTGACTTGAATACAGAATCAATAGGTCAGCGCGAAGAAACTGCTCGCAGACAGCATGACGAAAGTTTAGCAAGTTACCAACGCAGGCTAGAAAATTATCAACGCAGATTGGCTGGATATGAGTATTCTACAATTCTATCCCCAGCGGAGGGAATCATAACCAATTTGAATGTAAATCAAGGACAACATATAAACGCAAATCAATTGCTTGTTGAAATAGGGCTTACGCAATATTTCGTGGTGGAGGGTGATATACCCTTGAGTAATAATTTTGTCACCGTGGGGAACTCCGCTGTATTGCGCAACGCATCTGGTACGGTGACGGGTAATGTGACGCAGGTGGTTCCGCAAGAAAACGCGAAGCGGGTTACAATCGCATTAGACACCACCACAAACACC
>Ga0123355_10005405_pt1 | contig 18686 bp, 8 predicted proteins | sample TergutEmb28metaG_3_FD_89872 | JGI IMG/M metagenome (GOLD analysis project Ga0123355, IMG submission 89872) | Embiratermes neotenicus P1 segment gut microbial communities from Petit-Saut dam, French Guiana - Emb289 P1 | ecosystem: Host-associated > Arthropoda: Insects > Digestive system > Gut ... | reverse complement strand
CTGAATATTTTAAACATGGTATATACTGTCCGTTTTTTTCTCTTCAAAATGCAGTTTGTTTCATAATTCTAACATATTTGGTTCCTGTTTTATTCACATTTTATATACAGGATGTGCTAAAATTTAAAAAAATAATTCAGGCGCCAAACGGTTAACGGAGTAACTGGGTCCCTCAGGGTGTTTTTGATTGTGAAATTGTCCTCTACATGATTTAAATTGGCTGTATGTTACATTGTGAGTTCAGATACAGTGATTTTCCCCAATTTTCTTCAAGGACAATTACTTCTACAAGCTACATGAAACAAATATTCTGCCATTGTGTTAATGGCTAACAAATGGAAACGCCATTATATACTCTTCCAGGAAGACTGCTTGTTCTCAAACAGCAGGGGCACCCATGAATGTTGTGAAGTTTGGGGTCAGAATTATTATGAGTGTTTTGTGGTCAGCACACTTCCTTGATCTTGCCCTGTGTGACTTTCATACGTATATGGGGAAATGCAAACCAAATTGCTGTAAATCAGAATGAAACAACTGCAGAATTGAAGGGAAGCCTTCTCTGTTTTCCAAGAACCATAACACAGGAATGTAAGCTGTTTTTGGATGTGCGCAAAATTGAAGAAAGCAAATATTAGCTTCCTCATGTCTGTCTGTCTGTCCACATGGAACAACTTGACACCTACTGGAAGGATTTTCTTGAAATATTATATATGAGCGTTTTTTGAAAATATGTTGAGAAAATTTCAAGTTTCATTAAAATCTGGCAAGAATAAATGGTACTTTATGTGAAGACCTATGTAAATTTATGATAATATCTCACTTAATTCTTTGTACAGTGAGAAATGTTTCAGACATTAGTTGTAGAGAAAATAAAAACACGCATTTCATTTTTAATAACTTTCTTCAAAAATAGTGCCATATGTGAGATAATGTGGGAAAATATGGTAGAGGCCAGACAGTCCACAGGTGACAGGATGGTGCATGAGCTTAGCTTGCCAGTTAACTAAGGCTGCAGACACACACTAAGAATATGTAATACTCATTGCTCTTCCACAGCAACAATGCTTTTGTGATTGTGCTTTGATGTTGCATTTATATGTGCATTGCCTGTCATGTTATAGATGTCAGGAATGCATGTGGAATTCGCAGAGAGGATTTTCACCGTATGCTGTGGACTGAGTAAATTATATTTGTAGTATGTTAATGGTGTAGATTTATATGTCCCTGTAGCAATCCAAATTACTGTAGATGCAACTTGATGGTAGTTATTTTGCTAAATTGTGTAGGTAATAAGTCATATTCTTATGCTTTTATGCATTGTTATTCAGAGTTACTTCTGATTCCTGCACTTTAAATCTCTGTTGTTGTATGTCTGAGTTATGTAAACTCTATAGCATTTGTAAGTAGCTGTGGATTATTATCTTACAATACACCAGTACTGAGGTTGGCAGGCATCCCATATCTATTTATTGCACCTTTTTTCAGTGGCTTGTCATATTGTTCTGTATTTGGATGGCTTCAAAACAAAATATTGCCTCCCAATAAAAGCCATATAGTCATTGTGGCACAATGAATTAGAATATCTGTTTCATAATACAAAGATCTAGGTTCAATCCCAATGCTGAACTGGATATAATGCTTGCCTGTTTTGCAACTAGTATTGACATTTTGTTTTTCCCTTATCATTAATTTAATTTCCTTAATTAATCTAACTTCTCATGTTTTCTACTCTAATACACCCATGGCTGAACATTGTATAGAGTATTGCAGCAATGACTGTACCTATGTTTCTTCTTCCAATAAGAGCATTTTGCTGCAAAGTTTGCTACTGAAACACTGAACTTGTTGTACCATTATTTATCTGTTGTCTTTATCAAGAAATAGACTTCGGTCTTGACACAGCTGTAACCCAGTGCTGACCTCAGCATGTGAATATCCTGCTGATGAATGTTTCAGTGTGTAACAAATATGAATGCGGAAGGGGAAAGAAAACGGGAGTTTGTTGCTATTGAGATTGATTGTCATGAAAGCTTGGGTGCTGATGTATGTGTAATACTTGCATAGATTGCAATTAAAATATATAAACTGCAGTTACAATATTGTAAGGGGATGTAGTAATAGAAATTGAAGTTGTACTTTATTGGTTAGATTCCATCCTTGGAATGGTAGTTCAAATAATTGCTTGTGTAAAGCATTTTTGATCAGTTAGTAATTTGATGTCTATGTGTGTGTGTGTCTGTGCTCTAAGAAGTGCCTTGGCTGTGCTCTTTTGTCTGTTTAAAAAAAAAAAAAGACACTTTTTTCCCCCCCTTCTGTAATGGCATAAGGTAAGTTATGCTAAAATTAAACATGGATTAACCTAAGAGAGAAGTGAATAGGCAGCTATTTCTTGAAATTAGGTTTGACTTAGTTATAAACTAGTAAAGGGAGGTGGATATTTCAACTCAGTACTTTTTAATCTGGTACACATACCAGTGAATTTGTCAAAATATGCACACCTACTGGTGTATTGTATGCTGCTTTTACATGTTTTATTGGAGTACTAGCACACATGTACAAGTTTTTAGGCTTTTAGAGCAGGTGTTATTGAAATGACAGTCTTCTGACCTATTGCACCATGTAAAATTATAATTTGTGCTGATGTTTCAGAGGAATGTGCTGCTCTGTCATCAGGGTGACTGAATTTGGTTATCTCACTTCAGGCTCGCAGTTTCTGTTAGCTGCCCACAAGATCTAATCCCCTCTTCCCTTTCTACAGCTCTGATTGGTCACAGTCCTTGCAACCTTCCTATACAAGTGACCTATTTCCTCCGTCCAGTCACTTCAGTTTCCAGGTGAACAAAACTCAGTTACCATACAGTTGGAAGAAGCACATTCCTCAAAAATGCTGGAAAAAATTTATGACCCTAAACAGAATAAAAGCCAAGAGGATAATCACTGGAATACTGGCAGACATGTTATTAAGAAATTGCACTGTGTGAACTTCATTTTATTTTTCTTATTCAGTCAAACAAATAACATGTACATGATATAAACTATGTATATGATTATTTTTCACTGCCGTTATTTGCACCTATATTCGTATACATATTCTTCAGTTCCACTTGTGCCATAGTATCAATATTTATTCAGAATGGTTAAGGGAACAACTTTGTAACTTATTCTTGTACACAATGTGTATACTCTCTGTGCAATAAATCTCTTTAAAAATTCATATGATTGGTATCTGTAAATGTTGTCTGAAGCATTGTTATCATTAATAATTGTTAAGGTGATGAGCACAGAAGTTTAATGGCATAGAGTTTCTCAGAAATTGTTAATTTTAGGGAAGATAATAAGTGATGTTTACCTCATGAACATGTGAACTTGATGGAAACATATGTGGACATTGTGTCTTTTTAAGTTTTACTAAACATTATCTGTTTACATTTCTTTTTAAACCAGAGGCAGTCAGTGATTGTGTTTGAAGGACTGTTGAACAAGATGTTCCTGCAAGTTATTCTTTTGTCTTTGTTTTATTGGAGCCAGGGGGGCATAATCAGTGCAATGACTAGCTTGTAGGCTGGACAGATGACTGTTCGATTCCAGGCAGGGGCAAGAGGTTTTTGTCTTTTTCAGTTCCCAGACTGGCTCTGGGACCCACCCAGCCTCCTACGGTCTTTTCCTGGGGTATAGCTGCCATAGTGTGAGGCTGTCCACTCACCTCTGCCTAACATTGAGGTTAATAAAAGGAGCCATAATCTCACTCTCTCGTATTCTTTCACGGTGGATGCAGAGACAATTTCATCCTTACCGTGTTTTTGATGTGAACATCATGTGGAAACACTTGATTTAAGAAGAATGTGAAAGCTATGTAGGTTTAAAGTGTGTCTGTTTGCTTTTTGTATTCTGCATAGTTGCTCACCTCATATTCTACTTTCAGTGTCTGTGGTCAGGCTCAAGGCTGTGTATGTGAGACTGACTAAACGAAAGTGAGAAAAAAAGTTGCTGACCTCTTTATCTCAAAACATAGGGAAATGGAATATCTGTGTACTTATAACTTGATGTTCTTGCTGATTTTATATGTACAATAAAAACATACTAAGCTATCAGTTGGACTCTGAATATATGAGAACAGTTTTCTTAGGTTTATTTATTTTCTGACACCTTAATTCATGTAAACTGAGACTTATGTTTGTTTTTTGTTTTAGTTACAGAGACTGGGTGTCAGTATGTCTGTGCACCGAGTTGCTAATTCCGCTGTGAAGCGAAAAGGTGAAGGAATGGCATCATCTGGACATAAAAATGGTAACACTGTGACATCACAGGCAGAAGTTAATACTGCTCAAGTGACTGAAAAGGCAGAACGTGAAGCACTTGTTTTGTGGAGACAGCCAATCAAAACTCTGAATTATTTTATACGAGAACTACTCTTAGATCTCTACATATATGGAATCAAGTGAGTTATTTTTTTGTGATGTATGGTCCATAAAGAGTTTTGTGATGGAAACAGTGAGGAAAAATTGTAGTGGTCACACATCAAAAAAGTAAAAGTATAATATTTACAAATTTTTGCCAGAAGTCCGAAGTCATATCAGAATTAAGATTGTTACTGATAATGATATAATTAAACAACTTTCCCGTTTTATTAAATCAGAACTGTGTGTAAGGGTGCAGCATACATTCCATCTTCATCTTTCTTCTCCTCCTCCTCTTCCTATTCTTCTTCTTATTTCTTTGTGGCTTGCTAGTATGTATGTTGTGACTTAATTGGCCATCCATAGTTGTTGACAATGTCCATTGAATCCTGCCTTATTCCATCCCACAAATATATTCAGAATTTTATTTTTTCAGGTGTGAAAAACCTTTGCCATTTGGTTAAGTAATAATTTTGATATCTAATATTAATTTCAGAAAACAATACAGTGTGAATTTTTTCATATGTCTTTACATCCTTTGTTACAGACTGTTGCATTATCGCTTGGCTCTTGGCTTTATTCTTCTAGTCACCGTAGTTTGTTCTGTGTTGGTTCATGTAGGTGGGCCATATCAACATGTAAGTTTTCTGAAGATGAGTTCAAATGGTGAAGTTGTAGAACTGTGGATGTAATGTTGTTATCAGTTGAAAAGCAAATTGTTTTAATTTCAGTTGTGGAATGCTGTTGTGTTCTATGTAAAACAGTCATTCTTCATCACCACATGTTGTAAGATTTGAGGTTCTCATGGTTGTGTTGCGAAGTATTCTGGGCTTTAAGGACGTGACATTGTGTCATCAGGTGGTTAGTTCCTGATGTTACAAAGGATTGTTGGGCCACTGAAGCACTGGGAACTACTTTCCCAGGAAAAGTGTCAAATCCCACAGGACTTTGAAATCTTCAACAACACTGCTGCGAGAACCTCAAATCTTGCAAGGTTGTTCAAGTGATTTTAATCATGTTGCTGTCTGTATTTTGATCACTGGCCATACCAAAACATGTAGTGAAAGAAAACTCTTACTTGTTGCAGTACTGGGACTCTGTCCGTAAGCAAACATTATGGTGCTTGTACTGGTTAGGTTTGGGCGTGTTGTCTTCAGTTGGTCTTGGCACAGGACTGCACACATTTCTGCTCTACCTCGGGCCTCACATTGCCTCAGTGACGCTGGCTGCCTATGAGTGCGGTGGTCTGAATTTCCCTGAACCCCCGTATCCAGACGAGTGAGTTTAATTTTGATTCTTCTATGTTACTTTGTATATGATTAATGCATGTTACTAAAGACAAATTAAACAATAGACCATCAGTCACAACTGTTATTTATTAGACAGTACTTTTCAGTGTCTAAAACATGCTACATGTTTCACCTTGTTTCACAAAGCCATCACCAGGCATGAGGATCAACATGGAGGACATGGAAAATAAAGAAATATAATAAATATTAATATGAATGTGGACCGTGATAGCTCAGTCAGTATAGTGACTCGCTGCGGGCTAGATGGTCCGGGGATCGAATCCCAGTGGGGGGAGATTTTCTGCATCTGTCCAGACCTGCCCTGGGCCCCACCCAGCCTCCTGTGCAATGGGTAATGGGTCATTCTCCAGGGTAAAGCGGCCAGGGCGTGGCGTTTACCACCCACCCCCCATCTAGTGCCAAGGTTAAAGAAAGAGTATAGCTATACCTCTACTCCCTCTCTGGGCCTTCGTGGCCTGTTCTAGGGTGAACTTTTTTATTGATATCAGTACTTCTGTAAAAACAGAATGGCAAGGTTATGCCACTACTAAGGAATTGCTGTTTTTATATAATTTTTCTAATTATGGCATATAGCAATTTCATGTCTTTATTTAAAAACTTCCATGCCTTTGGATTATTGTTTGTTTTAACCATGCATGTAGATACAATAAATGCTTATTACAATGACAGTCCGTGATACAGGAAATCCTTTCATAACAAATGGACCAGTTAATTTTTTTTGTCAAGTACTACAGTTGAGTAATTGGTGAAGACACACATCCATAATGACATACCATTTATCACATCCTACTGCTGTTCTACCATGCATGTGGGCAATGCTAATATAATAAATGAAACAGCACAAAGTGGGAACCGGTGGTTATCAGATAAAATGATGACCTATATGATGAAATTTAGTATTTTCTGTACGTATTTTCTTGTTGTTTTTTTTTTTAAATTGAGACTACAACATTTCATTTCTTACAGAATAATCTGTGCAGATACTGTAGATCCAAAATGGGAGGCGAGCATCTGGAATATCATGTCAAAGGTGAGAATAGAAGCAATGATGTGGGGTGCAGGCACAGCTTTAGGGGAATTGCCCCCGTACTTCATGGCAAGAGCATCTAGACTCTCTGGTTATGACCCTAATGACGAAGACGACCTCAGGGAATTTGAGGAGCTGCAGCGCAAGAGAAACAATCCCAAATCAATGGTGTGTTTATACATTGTTATAACTGTTTTAAGAATGGAGGAATGTCCTTGGTTTCATTATAGTAGATGAAGATATTATGATGTGGAATTTTGCATTTGCAGACACATTTGGACCGAGCAAAGCTGCTTGTTGAAAGACTAGTGGAGAAGGTTGGATTTTTTGGCATTCTAGCTTGCGCTTCTGTGAGTATAACACACAAAGTCATACATGTAACAAGCACTAAACAAGTAAAATGACAACATTATTTTATATGCCAACTTGCACCACCCTTCACTCAGAGCATGTCACATGATTGTAGGCAGTGTGTAGCTTGCTGACATTCAAATTTGTCATGAGTCAGGGTTCACAGATGTTTTCATGTATTTCAGTTAATAACAAGTTTTTACTCACTACTGGCAATGTTTTCTGTCTGATGGCAGACATATGTAACATGTAAAAAGCATGTTGTTTATGGTGGGTAGAAGTTTTGTAAGTTAAGTGAGCAGATGGGAAGTGGCCAGGGAAAGTTGTCAGATAAAATTACATCTTAATTCATCTGAATGGCAGTTTTACTTGCCAGCTGCATTTGTTTTTGCAGTTACATTCAGACATTAGTTTCCAAAGTAAAACAGCTGCACAATTCTCACGGTATTAAATATGAAACTTGTTCCTTTTCGTGGTTTGTACTCATGAATGTGTATTTATTTGTTTTCATGATTTCTGGCCTAGCATTAACAGGAGTACATATTGTATTAACATGATGTTTCGAAGGATCTTAATGCCTCTATCTTCATGGTCGAGCAGTCTGAGAAAATACTCTTTTTGTCGTCTTGACCATCATGATATAGGGGCTATGATTTGTTGAAATGGGGGACCTACTGATCCAAAAGAGACAGTGTCAGATCCCAGAAGGCTGGAAACTTCAGTAACGGTGCCGTGAGAACTGCAAACCTCACACAGGTCACTGTTAACTGTTCCTGCTATTTGGTTGTTTAAATAAACTGAGGTCACAGACATTATTACATAAAGTAAACTACAATTTAAAATTCTCAACAATGATTTACATACTTATCGTTCAGTAATGGACCTGTAATCTGTTACAGATTCCTAACCCATTGTTTGACCTGGCAGGAATCACTTGTGGACATTTTCTTGTCCCCTTCTGGACATTCTTTGGTGCAACACTCATTGGTAAAGCTGTGATCAAGATGCTTATTCAGAAGGTTTTTGTCATAATTGCATTTAATGAAATGCTAGTTGAGAGGGCTGTTGCTACATTAGTATACATTCCTGCTGTTGGTCCAAAACTTCAAGAACCATTCAAACACTTTCTTGTAAATCAAAAGATGAAGCTACGTAGAAAACCAGGAGAAGAGGTGCCACTGGTATGTATTATCTTTTGTTATGATTGTGTAAGTTTTTAGCAATCTCGTCTTTTCTGGATCTTGGTGTGTGTGTATTTGCATTTACACTGAAATTTGGTTGTTTTGTGGATGAAAAATAAACAGAAAATATTTTATGAGAATTTTATTACCGTATATTCTCGAATCTAATCCACACCTTTCCTTCAACCGCCCCTTGCCTACAAGGCAGACTGATAGAATAATATTGGATGTTACCAATGCTTTAACCGATATCCGACTAATGCGCCGTGTGTGAAGTGGCCATTTAATTGCCAGCGGTACAAACGCACCACAGCTGGTGACAGTGACTGGGTGACGGATAACGATTCAGTTATGAGTGATGATGGCGAGTCTGATGAATAATAAATTATAAATATTATATATGTTATAAATAAGAAATAAAATAATAAATTATTGTATTGTTCTTACGGCATGTACAGCGGCTCTATCATTTTTCCAAAATCCAGCTCATGACTGCGAATCTAATCCGCACACGATTCTAATCCGCATCTGATTTTTTAGCCCACTGAAACTGTAAAAAGGGTGAGGATTAGATTCAAGAATATACGGTATATGTTAGGGAAGTCAACTGATTTGAAATTTCATATGAAGGTTGGAGGTGATCATATTATCGCATCACTTTAAACATTCAAAAAATTAATTGCTTCAGCACCTGATTAACTTCAGTCTTAAAGATATCTTATTGTTACTTGTATTAAAAATTGTATACAAATTTACCCTAAGTCTAATTGTAAATTCAGTGCAGATGCCTTTGCTAGGTATTTGTCAGAGGTTTTGGTACAGTTTGTCACGTGATATTTTAAAATTTGTGACTGATCTCCTAGGCATTTTATCAAAAAATGGTAAAAACCAAGAGCCTTTGTAAGAACATTTACCACACCACGACATATATACTCAGCCGTGAAAGAGTTACACGTGATTCTGTGCTCAGTACTCCTCCTTAGTATACAGTAAAATCAAGGACATTAAAAAATATTTACTGATATCTGCATATGGTTTTATTTCAGGAAGGAAATATCCTAGCATCAATTTTTGAGAAGTTTGTGGTAGCAATGATTCTGTATTTTGTGGTCTCTATCATAAATTCGCTCGCCCAGAGCTATCACAAGAGACTACATAAACAAGCACGTGGTTTAAAGAAATCTGCAGATTGATGGGACCATATTTATAGCTGCCATACCAAGACCTAAAGTTAGTGGCTTGGAAAGGAATTTTAAACTAATTTTTTTTTAAACAAACAAATGGATTTTCAGTGCATTAATTGTGAGACCTTCAACAGGATTGTTGCATCCACTTTTCACCAGCACACAGGTTTTGTAAGCAAATATTTTAATGCGCAGTTTGGAGTGCGTTGTTTCTTTATCAAGCAAGATGATAATTTCTGTTTATGGATATAGATTTCCTGAGTTTGTATTTATCATACACCTTTGAAATGCATTTCATTACCATTTTTGTGTTGTGGGCCCATGATTATGAATTGTATGGACATTGTATTCTGTTTGCTAAATCTGCAGTGATGACCTGTATATGCACCCTTCTAAACAGACTTTGTGTGTAGTGTTTAGTATTACACCATGTGCAGATTGTGATTTTAAAACTGGTTAGATGTACTCTCCTGAGTGTTATATTCGCAGGATGCCCCTTTTATTTAGTGCATAAAAGAGCATTTTTATTCTGTAATAAATCAAACACCAGTATGTGCATTACATATATTAGTTGTCAGAATGCATTCCTTCAAAATGTAAGTAAATTTTAGGCTCTTGTGACCATGCATCATGAAAGTAAGGTAGAGAGAGAGAGCAACAAGATGCAACTAATTTGATGTTTCATATCAATTGTTAATCTCAACATGTTTCGGACATCATTATGCCCATTGTCAGGAGAACAAGACTGTGTACTACTGCATATGGTGTTCAGCAATGGTTGTGCTGGCCATGGTCATGTGGAGCTGGGACGCAGGCTGTGTGCACTGTGTGAAAGCTGACTTTCACACAGTGCACACAGCCAGCACAACCAGTGCTGAACACCATATGCAGTAGTATACAGTCTTGTTCTGACGATTGGCATAATGATGCCCAAAACATGTTGAGATAAACGATTGATAATAAACATCAGATTGGGTGCATCTTGTTGGTTTCTTTCGCTACCTTAAAATGTAAGTACCTGCTCACCACACAGCATGTCAACCCAAAAGACCACTATATATGAATCTGAAAGGAAAACGTCAAATGCCAACTGTCATTATATAAAGTGACACACAAGAATCTGCCCTAGTGTAGGAAGGTATGTTTATTTTGTGTGAGTATGGAGGGGATGCACTGACACACATAATTAACCATTAACATAAGGCTGTATTCATAGAATCATACAGTAATGAGATGTTACTATTCTCATTATTGTGCTATGATTGACAACTTTATTACGTACACATGTGACAAAATGCCAAATAATTAAACATTTAAACACAGACTAGCCAGCATACTGTCAGATGGTGATGGCTGTGTGTGTTGCACTGCAGGAGAGTACTATGGATATGATAGTTTGCAGTTCAACATGTTATCTATTAACTGACTGTGAAAGGTGTTAAGAAATGGTTAGAAAATTTTTGTTCATTGTCTGGTTAGAAGGGACACACACAATGGAATTTATATGCATTTTCTTACCAAATTTATGAAGGAAGTAGACAGTTCACTAGTTTCTTGTTTGTTCATTTATTCCTGCTGATAAATTTATTTGCTGCAGTTTGAACCAGGGTGGCCCAGTTGGTATAGTGACTTAGTATAGTCATTATATTCACTATACCAACTGAGCTGGACAACCGTGGAATTGTGGTTTGGTTCCCAGTAGTGGAAAGAGATTTTATTTTCTCCACAATGTCCAAACCTGCTCTGGGGCCTGCGTAGCTCCCTCTGCATTGGGTACTGGAGGCTCTTTGCCCAAGGTAAAGGAGGACATTACAATTATCATTCACTTCCATCTATTGCCATGGTTATGAATGCATGGAGCTATATCACCACTCTGTATCATCATGATGTCATTTAATCAGCTCCACAGACACTGTAATGGTATCAGCTTTGTAGATGTTGCAGGTAAATTTTCTAAGTTTGCCATTAAGTACCACTGTTGGTCAGTATACAGTATGGTCTCGTTTTATGACAAGGTTACGTTCTCGAATATTTGGTTGTAAATCGAATCATCGTAAAACAAGTACTACTTAAACGGTTTAAATTGAGATAGGTTCATGGGCCAAAAAAATTAGTCAAATAATTTTATAATTTACAATATTTCTTTACATTATGTCATACAGTTTTAATTTAATGAATTATGTATATAGAAAATTACACAGATAATTGAAAAAAAATCAATCAAATCACTTTTGTTGAAGAAGGCCCAAGCCGTGATTCAGAAGATATCAAGAAAGAATGTAACGTCAACTGTGTTGATTTTTTCTTCTTTTCTGTCTTTCTGATGGATGTCATGGGTGGAAAAATCACAATCAAGTTAAAAGAACTGCACTGAAATAGAAAAATAAGAAACACATGCACACCAGAAAAGAGGTAGAAGTGCACTATGTAGAGAAAGGACGCTTTAGTTGCGACAGTGATGTACCACAAGTCGGGAGTGCTCGGACCGACTCAACAAGGGTCGTAAAAGTGAATCGTCATAAAATGAGCCATCACAAAATGAGACCCTACTGCATTTATATTTTACAAAATAGTTTCAGTTTATTGTACGATCGTGTGTTACAGCAGTATAAAATGAGTCTATGAATGTGTTTCAGTATTTACATGTAAGAAAAAAAAAACACTGGTCAGGATGCAGAACAGCATAATTAGGTAAGAAAATGCAATAAGTGGTCATTTGATACTCCAGTGCTAAACTTTGACATGCTGTACAAACCTTAACCTTTTAGCGCCGAACGTCAACTAAAGTGGACGCGCAGTGGGCCCTTTAAATAGCCAAACAGCCACTAAAGTGGCCACGCAGTGAGCCCTTTAAATAGCTGAATGGCCGCTAAATTCCGGCATCAAAAGTTTAATAAGGAATCTTGCATCTGTACAGTAATGGTCATGCATTATGGAGCAATCTGAAACCCCAAGTCCTGTGTTTGTTATCCTCAGGGAACATGTCTTGAATTCATGGATACAAAAGCTGGAAAGCTTAGAAATAAAGTAATACAAAGTGGACATTATGTATGAGGGTGAATTTAAAAAGAAAGTATCATGAGTAATGTAAAATTGTTGAGCTCATATATAAAGTGTAGTAGAGTAATGAAAGTGGATAGTTGTTTAAAAATGCCCATGGAATTGTTTTTAGTACAGTTAGTTACTCATATGTCCCACAGATAATGACTGCCCATTCCCGTATTAATTCCATTTTCTTTTTCACAACAAGAATGTTTAAAATAAGTAGTTGAATCCTCAACAGAGGTGGAAAAGATCATTTTATAATTTTGTTTTGCATATGTCCTGTAGCAGTGATAGATTAGATGTGTATTATATAAAAAACTGAGTGCCCTTGGATGGAACGATATCCTGGAGTATTACAGGATATGCCACACTGACAAAGGGGTGCCTTTATTTTTGAATGTATGTATTGTGCCTGTGTGATGTTGTTTATTTCTAATGTTTCCTAGCACCAGTTAGTGCCGTGTGTTTGCTAATACAAGTTTTTCTCATTCCATTTGTACAACACTATGTTAGTAATTACACATTTGAAACTATGCTGTGCGATAGTGTATCAAAGTACTTGGCTTGTTGCTACAACAGTATTGTGTTTGGAGTTGAAACTATATCAACCCAGAAGGGGTGAAGCTGAGATTTCAGCATTTGAGCACTGTGCAGAAAGAAACTGTTGTATTGATACTCAGGTGAAATTGGTCAAACAAACAAGCACAATTTGGGCATAAATTGTTCAAGGGTGGCCACACCGTGGCTTGCACACACCACTGGTGCAGCTTGTGCAAGTGTATGTTAAAAATAGTAATCAAAATTTCTGGTAAAGAATGCTCTAGAACATTACCACTAGTGCATCAAGTGGATTCCCCCAGCAAGCAGTATTTCCTTATGTTGCTAACAAGAGATGATGGGTGCTTTCTCTTGGGCAGTGTTGCTATCATACGTTTGACTTCACAATGAAAGATGTGCTTCTTGCCTAATTTGCCTCCTGATGTTGGCTCCCGAAGCTTGTTTACCTGGCCACCCATGACATATGGCATCAATGTGGCTTATGATAATGCATGATTCTTATAATACATGGGAGTTCCTTTAAAAATTTTAGCATCCATGTTAGTAAAAGGTGTAAAAGAAATGTCCTGAAATTTTGTTGTTTTAAATTTAGTGGATCTAGAAATAAGTTGACAGAAGTCACACAGGCAGAAAAGATGGACATTAAGATTGTAATGTGTGTCACATCCAGAATGATTGTAGAAGTGCCCACTTTATTGTTGTCGAGAAATTTGGTTCTGTTCAAGATGTTTATAAAGTTATGTGTTTTCAAAACATGTTCACAAGACAACAGTATTTATAAAATTTACACATGCTCTTAGTTACCACTAGTGTTTGTAGTGAAATGAAATTTAAAGGTACACAGAGGTGTTCAACTGAAGGTGGACAAACTGTCAAAGGTACGAGACCTAAATGTAATTATGAAACTAATGAGTTCTGGGTGGCATACATAAATTCTACTTTCCCAAACTGTAGACAACCAGCCCATAGATATTATATTGTTAACATTTTATTTGGTTGCTCAGAATTTATAATCCAACAAAATTCAGTTTAGTTCATGTCTAATATGCTGAACTTCTGCACAGATGGTCACAGGATTGAACCCTACCTATGTCAAATTTTTAATCTCTGCAATTGTAAATATGGTAAAGATTCTTGTGTTATTATGTTTATTGCTATTATTATAATTATTATTATTACTGTTGTTATTTTCTGCTAGAACTTATTCTGGACAGACTTTGTCCATGTTAAATTTGTCAGACATAACCTCAAAGTCTCATGTCATCACAGTGTTGGTAACTGATGACTGATAACATTACCTCCATCCCATCATTATCAGCATTATACCACAAGCTAAATATAAGGCTGTGTATTTTGTTTTACATTCTACCAAAAAATTAACTTTAACAAAAGTTACTTTTTGAAGATCTGTTGGCCATACATTGTTGGGTTTCTATTTTAAGTGGCACTAATGTAATTTCCAACTCTCAAGTTTGTGCATCTGCCACATTATTACCAGCCGTCTTTCTTTCCTTGTAAGGAAAGTATTCCAAAAGTGGTAGTAGTGCTGCTGATGGGTGTTATTCCCTGAAACCACTTTAAGTATTCTATGTTTGGTCACTGTTGAATACACTAGTAAGTTAAATAGAACGGAGGGCTTTGTGCTGTATTCATGCACCTTTGTGAACTTTTACTTAGTATGAAGTGCTACAGATTCTTACATTTGCATTTGTTTACAATATTGTTGGTTATAAATTTCTAATGAATTGCTTTGACAAGTTCAGTAAGACCCGGTGTAGTCTGTTAGTGTTGTACATGTGCCAAATTACATATCACACCACATAATGGGGAGATAGGAAGCTGTACCTGTTACAGCTTGACTTACTGTAAAATTTTCTGGACACCTCACTCTGGAAAAAGAAATCTGGTAATACACGTGTACCACCAGCTCATGTGAGTGACAGATGGAAAGGCTGAGGTGTTGAAGTGTCTGATAACAGAACCACAAAAAGACTTGACAGCAGTTACTGTTATTTCATTGGGTAGTAGTTATGTATAGAGGTAATCAGTACATCTCACACCAACAGATTCTTAATGTTAAGACTGTTGATCACAAAAAGGAATACGAGTCCATTCTTTAACCCTTTCCCCGTTCAATTTAAATCGCTAGTGCCTGGGCAGAAGAGCCGAGTTTTTTCACGGGACATTTAAATTTACATACTAAACCAGCAACGCTTTAGAGCGTTTAGAGGGGGAGGGGACTTTTAAATTCCGAGCGCTTTGGAGCGTTAGGGAGGGGAAAGGGTTAAACTGTTGCTCACTAGTCCAGTGGATTATGTAGAGACTCCTCTGGTTTTCTGGAGCTGTGGATAATCTACAGCTTGTAACCTTCTCCCAGATAGTAAAGAATTGGCTGTTCAGCCTTGAATAATTTAGAACCATTAATTATACTTGTACAAGGTCTTGTCTGTAACTTAACCAAGCTTCCCAGTGGGACCTGAATATGATTTTAATGTAAAGAGTTGCCAAAATATTGTAGACTATGCAAAACTTCAAGATCAAATCATGTCCGTCACAAATACCTTTAGTGTGATGCAATGTGGAATTTGTTTGCATACCTGTGCGCAGTTTAAAGATTGAGTTGATGAAGCTTACAAATTGAAATTGCAGTATTTCACTGAAATGTGCTTATTACTGTATAATTTGGGATGATGTATCTTAGAGGGTGTGCAACATTTGTGAAGACACCAATGTAAGGGAAATTTGTGTATCTTAAATTATGAACAAGAACATTTAGGTATGTTTTTATGACCTAAAAAGTTAGAATTTATTATACCTTCACAGTAGTAGCCATGCTACTTCAGGTGAACTGAATAAATAAACTGTTACTGTTTTGCTACACATAGCATCAAACCATTTTATTTCGTGTTTATTTATGAGCAAACATCTTGGTTTTCATACTTACATTTACTTTATATCCGAGAAAAGTAACAAAAAAAGTTCCACACACAACACATATTTAGCTTCACACATCTTTACACTTGACAAGATGGGTATTTTTCATTATTTATGACATGCTAACATTTCTCAACCAGCTACTGAGCCATTACGTTCTCAAGGTCTCTGCTCCCTGTAGTTGGAAATACATGCTAATACCACGCATGCACCTCTTTTTCCACTGATGACTTAACAGTTAACTCCAGTCTCACGAAATTCATATAATTTGTGTTTTTATATTAATAACGCAGTTCTTACAAACATGTCATTTATGTTATACAATGTTGTTCCTGGCCTTTCATGCTACATAAACACTGGAAAGACAATATTTTATTCATACCTATGCGTATTGCTCTGTAGTTCATATATTTGTATAATTGGGCAAAGGCAAACTAAAATACACACAGACTGCAGGGTGGAACTGTAATCTGGTGTGATACTATCATACTGAGTCTACATCACCCTATATCAGTTTATCGGTAAAGATGATCAGCATGGATGTTAGACGCTATTTCAGATTCCCATTTGTCACCATTATTTAACAATTTTTCTTTGTTATACAGCAGTTCTTCGTGGGTTTCTGTTGAAAACTCAAAATTGGGACCCTAGAAATAATGCACATTTGCAAATGAGAAAATTTTATATCCTGATTTCTATTCACACATGAAGTAACTTCGTCATTCTTCTACAAGTACTTTAGTCAGTTTACTTACTTCTACTATAGCATCAACTGGACAAGCTTCTTGACAGAATCCACAATATATACATTTTGTCATGTCAATATCATACCGAGTTGTTCGCCTACTTCCATCTGCTCTCTCTTCAGCCTCTATGGTAATGGCCTGAAAGAACATAGAATATTCTCTAATATGTACAACTTTCTTACATTCAGTAACTTAAAACTAACATACACATTGCCGCTGTTTTCATACTTATTACAAGCAAAATACAGCAAACTGAATTCACTTATTTAATAAGGTATCTATACCTGTGCTGGGCAAATGGCCTCACACAGCTTGCAGGCAATGCACCGTTCCTCTCCTGAAGGGTATCTCCTCAATGCATGTTCACCTCGGAAACGAGGGCTTAAGGGACCTTTCTCGAAAGGATAGTTAATTGTAGCTGGTTCCTTGAATATATGGCCCAACGTGACTCCTAGTCCTACATGAAGTATAATATGCTTTATTTCACCATACAGTTTACATAATTTTCAGTCCCATACCTAAAGTATGTACACGTACCTCTGAAAAGCTCCGTCAAGAACATAGTCTGCGCAGCACGATCAGTTATATCCTTCACATCCATGCTGGGTCCTTCGGCATTGACATATTTATACGTATTTCGTGTATGGCAGACTACAGAGGACCGCATCAAAGACCTCAAAATTTGAGGGGCTACGAATGCAAAGGAATAGCGATGGCAACAATTGAGCATTGACAGAGATTTAAAAAAACAACGCAAATGAGAGTGCTTTGACTAGGCAACCTATTTCCACACCAAAATTCTACAAACGTTATAAATAATTAATAACTGAAAATGCGTGACAGTAAATCCGTACTTAGATATAATTAAAAATCAAGCGTTTTACTAAATTACCTGGTTTGTTCAGCGAATACAGTTTCAGCGCTGCCATGTTCACTAATATTTGGAATACTCGACACGGGCAACTACATACCATAAAATTTACTAGACTACCGATGCACACCGTCCATCTAAAACAACTATATTGCCTACAGACAGGAATACCACACTTATATTATAAAAGATTGCGACTAAGCGATGAAAGTACCATCATTATCACCCAAAGTAAAGCCTAAATAGGAGTAAGTTGAATACGCCTTTGGTGCCGAAGATTTTATCCCACTTCAAACAAACGAATATAAATAAGCACGTGCAGCATTATCATTATTTTTGTTGTTGTAATGTTTGCAACATGTAAATCCTTGCAATGTCGCCAATACACTAAGTTCAACGCGAAATGTGTCCGTACTGAGCAGACGACAGATGGAAGTAATGTGTAAATTCGCTTCGTTACTCGTAAGAAAGTGTTTGAAATGGGCATGGATGAAATAGAATGCAATGCATATTATTACACCTTGCAGGTATTGTTGTTCTTTAATGTTGCTGAAACGAAAACTCTGGCCATGTGTAATATGAACGATTTAATTTACATATGGTGCTTGAATTACTGTGTATTTTACAGAATAAATTCAGGAGGAAATATGAACAGGCCTTGACTAAGTGTTGGATGATTTGTGTTCCTTGCTCAAGTGCATTAAGAGGGATTGACATTACGGATGAGTTTGTAGGTATGTAACCCGTTTTCAACATGGTACTAACTACATGTACCTCCTGTAACAGTAAGAAACTCGTTATCTTCCCACATGATTATTGCTGTGCATTATGATTATGTCAGTACAAGCATTTGTGCTTCGTCATTATGTTTCTGTGTGTTTTTTTTTTTCAGAACTACATATTCTGAGACCTTCACCTTCATTATCAAGGTATGTTTTGTTTTATTCTTATTTATTTTGTGTTGCTCAGTATCTGTTCCATGCAGATTTATTGTACATTTAAATTTTATTCCTGAATTATGTATGTGTGTATGTATGTATGTATATGTATATATATATATATATATTTTTTTTTTTTTTTTT
>Ga0123355_10005404_pt1 | contig 18687 bp, 18 predicted proteins | sample TergutEmb28metaG_3_FD_89872 | JGI IMG/M metagenome (GOLD analysis project Ga0123355, IMG submission 89872) | Embiratermes neotenicus P1 segment gut microbial communities from Petit-Saut dam, French Guiana - Emb289 P1 | ecosystem: Host-associated > Arthropoda: Insects > Digestive system > Gut ... | reverse complement strand
TTGCGCCACTTTGCTGCGTGCGTTGAATCCCATGACAAAGGCGCGGTCATAATGGGGCCGGATAACGCGTTGCAGAAAGCCGGTCGCGGCGTCCTGTTCGAACTGGAAGCGGCCATGGACCGAGCCGCTGGTATCGATCAGCAGGCCCACCTGCAGGGGCAGATCGGTTTCCTGCGAAAACCTGACGATGGATTGCGGCGGCTTATGGTCATCGAGAATGCTGAAATCCCCCTGATTCAGATCGCGGACGAACTTGCCATGCTTGTCCATGGCGATAAACAACAGGTTCACCTCGTTTACCCGAGCCTTGATGGTAACGATCGAACTCGGTTTGGTGGAATCTACGCCCGGGGAGGAAACAGCAAGACCGCTTCGGGAATTCATGTAGTCGCTCTGCGCCCCGAGCGGAAGCGCTGTCAGAACGGCTAGCGCGAAGATCGAATATATGTAGTTCATTCCCGAACCGCCTAAAATTTGCACAAGTAGCCAGTGCCGGAGGCTACCTGTTCTTATTAGATGCACGTGGCTTGCCGAAGGACGGACCTTGCCAACCCGACCGTTCGGCTTGACTCCAGGCGACGGAAGCGGGTTCGCGGTGAATATCCCCGCCCGCAATCCCCGGCCGCAATCCCCGCCCGCAATCATGGATGTGAGCGGCGTGAAAGCGAGCGTGATGCTCCGGATTCACAGCTGCGACTCGACCGAAGGGCTGCGATAGCGCGACCGCTGCCACCGTGGCGACGCGGGCGGCAATTTTCCGCTGGCTCACCCGCTCGCGGGGCCCAGGGAAAAGTCTTTCCAAAAGGCGACGTGAGGGCCCCGCATTTTGTGAACTGAGGGCTTTGCCGTAAGCGGCGAACCCTCTACTCACTAATACCTACCCGTTTCCGCGGCACCACAGCAACCTGTTTCCAACCGCGGCCGCGTTCCAAGTGAACAGGCCTCATAATTCACCTGATATCAAACGTTCATTTATTCGTTGTTAACGAAGATGCCTTGAGCGCCCGATGTTCGAGATCCTGCATGTACTAACGAGAGGCTGAGTTAAGGTGTTCGTCGTATTGCCGCCGCTCGACAGCGGTTTATAGTTCTTCCGCTGGAGCTCCTTCGTTATTCCCTGAACAGAATTCACCGGTGACCGGCGCATTCGTGTGCGCGTGCGCGGTCCAAGAATCGAGGAAGATGAATGAAGCTCCGAGCGTTGGGATTGCTCTTATTGGGCGGCATCGGTTGGGCGCAGGTTCCGCAGTCGCGGCACGTCTGGATTATCACCGAGGAAAATCGCAGTTACGAGGCGGTGATCGGCAATTCAGAAATGCCGTACTACAACTCGCTGGCAGCGAGATTTGGACTCGCTACCCAGTATTACTCGGAGCAACACAATTCGCTTTCGGCGCTGATGTGGCTGGTGGCCGGGCAGCCGGTAACCAGCAACGACTCGACAACCGTATGCTTCAACCTCAATAACGTCGTACGACAGCTGATCCGTCAAGGCTATAGCTGGCGTTCCTACCAGGAGAATCTGCCTTACCCAGGCTTCAAAGGCGTAAGTTCCGGCACCTATTTGCGCCGCCACAATCCCCTCATCGATTTCACCGATAGCTGCGCGCCGCGCGAAGCCACCAATTCCGTTCCCTATAGCCAACTCGAAAGCGACATTCGCAACCACACCACACCGAACTACGCATACATCACTCCGAACGTGTCGCACGACGCCCACAACGGAACGCCGGCCCAGGCCGACGCCTGGCTACGAGAGAATGTACCGGCAATCCTTGCCCTGCCGGAGTTTCAACCGGGGGGAGATGGCATCCTGTTCATCGCTTGGGATGAAGCCGACGTCGGCGGTAAGCAGGACAACCGGTGCACTTCGGCCATCCCGAGCGGCTGCGGAGGCCGCTTGGCCACGCTCGTGATCGGGCCGCAGGTGAAGCCCGGCTTTAAATCGACCATCCGCTACGATCATGCCAACCTGCTGCGCACGGTATGCGATGCCATGGCATTGCCGGCTTGTCCCGGCGCCGGGGCAGTCGAGAGTGCGATGACCGATTTCTTCAATACGGTCACGGTTGCGACTCCTTTCCCCAACACGACCGTGGCATCGCCGGTGCACCTTCAAGCGACGACATCTGACAGCTCGCCGGTAACCACGATGCAGGTTTATGTCGATAACGCTCTCAAGTATCAAGCCCGCGAAAATTCGCTGAATGCCTGGGTGCCCATGGCAACCGGCACGCATCATGTGGTCGTCGAGTCGCGGGACAGCCGAGGCGGGATCCACCAGCGCAGCCTGGTTCTCGTCGTGCGCCCGGAAGCCGTTCTCATTACCAACCCCGCTCCCGCATCGGTGGTCGGGCCGTCGGTCCGGCTGGCCGCCACGGCGGGCGGCGCACAGGCAATCACAAAGATGCAGGTGTATCTCGATGGCAGCTCGCGGTCCGTGACCAGCGGCCATACCGTTAGCTCTTCCCTGCCGCTAACCAAGGGCAGCCACAAAATCGCGGTCGAAGCCTCTGAGGAATCAGGAGGGCTGGTGAGCAGCCAGCTTTCTGTCATATCAGCCACTCCTGCAGTGCGTATCCTTTCTCCTTCCCCCAATATGCACCTTCTCTCCCCGGTTTATGTTTCGGCGACAACTATCGATCCCACTCGGGTAGTGGCAGTTCAAATCTATGTGGACAACAAGCTCGCCTACCAGGTGAGTGGAACCGGTGTCCAAGCCCGTCTTTCGTTGCCTCCCGGCCAGCACGGGATCGTGGTGCAGGAACGGAACAGCTCCGGCGCGACTTACAGGAAAGGTGTGACCGTGAATGTGGTTTCGGTTCCGATCAAGATCATGTCGCCCGCCGCGAACGCGACCGTAAGGTCGCCGGTTACGATCAAGGCGTCAGCGCCCGCCGGCAGTCCGGTCGTAATCATGCAGATCTACATCGACAACCGGCTCAAGTACACGTCCTCGGGTCAATCGATTAGCCATGCCTTCAACCTGGCAGCGGGCCGGCACTACATCGTGGCCAAGGGCTGGGATGGCTGGGTCGACAACTGGTACTCGGGCGAATACGTTACCGTCAAATAGCTCCCAAGCGCATCCCCGGGATAAGCGAAGGGTCAGGGCTCAGGATTCGAAAAGCTTGCGGCCCGTGAGCTGGCAGGCGTCGGTTTCAGTCGAGCGAGCTCTGGCTCAAAACTGGCTGCGCAGAACTCATTTCGGCTTTCCAGGCAGAACTATGTTGGCTTAGAAAGTCCGCGACAATCCACGCTGCCCCGGCTATCGCCAGGTTTTGCGCGTTTCCCGCCCAATTGACCAGCTTGTGCGGATCCGCGAAAGGCGCAGGCAGCCATATCAGCAGTCCGAAGCCGATGATCATCGCAGTAAGCAGCCGGGCCGCTAAAAGAGCGGAACGCCCCGTGAGTAAGGCAACCGCGGCCAGCGCAAATGCCACCGTGGTGGAGAACGCCCAGAACCTTTGGCCGGGAGGAATCCACCGCGGTACGAACTCCACCACGCTCGACATATAAAAAACGTGCACCAGCGTAAATGAAATCACGCAGATGCCAAAGAAGGTGTACCCCATCCGAGCCAGGCCAGGGGTTCGTTCCGGATCGCCCCAGCCCTCGGTAGCGAAAACAATCAGCCCGCCGGAGACGATCGAAAGCTGCTCGAAAAAGTTGCCGTAGCGATCGTAAACCAGCGGTTCGGCAATAATGCGGGGCACCCAGAGCAACGCGAAGACAATAAAAACGCCGCTTAATGTGAGTGCCCCGATCCGCACCGTTCTCTGCCATTGCATGGCAATCCCGCCAAATAGTTCGGCGGCAACCGCAATCGAGACAAGAATCTCACGGTGGGGAACATTCCCCAACGCTTGGATCTGTTGCCAGGGGGCGCCAAAGTCATGCCAGAGCAGACCGATGACCCCGAAGATAATGGCAGCGAGGCCATACACGTGCCGGCCAAGATAGGGTTTTGTCATCTTCTCGATTCCACTCGGACTGCGACTGCCAACTGGAGCGTAGGTCTGTGCTTTCCCGGTCAGGCTATGGCCGGCGCCGGTCGCCCGGAGTATGATCCAGGTCACTTCCCCAGAGCATCGCGATTATATTTTGCCCAGTCGCTGTTTTTCGGCACCGCCTTGAGCGGCGGTCCGCCTTGTGTGCCGCAGGCGCAGGGCCCTTCCATCTTGGCTTCCGTCATGCATGAACACGACTTGTCTTTCAGGCAAGCGCACACGTACACAACCTTCCCGTTAGTCTTTTCGCCTTTCATTTGGTCAGAAGAATTCTGCGCTTGACTCTGAAATCCGCTGCTGGAAAGCAGGAAGGCGACCAGTGACAGCAAAGCCACACGAGCAGCCAGTCTTGTTGCCTTGTTCATTCCTTCTCCTCGAAAGGTTTGATTCTGACGAGCGTGACATCGAATGCGTCCCGCGGCAATACCCACTTAGTTCGAGTTTGGTATAGCCATTGCCACTCAGCCCCTTGGGCAAAAAGTCCCTCGAAGAAGGAAAGTTCGGGCGGCGGCTTCCGCGTCTCCCTTCAAGGCTTCAGGGACTGCCCGGAGGTTCGCGCGATTTTGCCCGAGACTCGCCCGGGACCTTTGCCCCGGGGTGTGCGAAAGGCGAGGATGAGGATCGGCTCTCTTTGGTTATTTCTGTTACTGGGTTGACCGTTATTGGGTTGACGGCCGGGTTCAGTCTCTACCCATGCGGGTGCGGGTCACGGGCGCCATCTTTTAAACAGCAACGCCCCGTTGGTCCCGCCAAAGCCGAAGGAGTTCGACATCGCGTATTCGACCTGAGCTTTGCGCGCGTGGTTGGGAACGAAATCCATGCCTGCGGTATCAGGATCCTGGTTCTCAAGATTGATGGTGGGCGGAAGGATCTGGTCGCGCAGCGCCAGCACGGTAATTCCCGCTTCCAGTCCGCCGGCGCCGCCGAGCAGATGACCGGTCATGGACTTGGTCGAGCTTACGGCGATTTTGTGATCGCCGAAGAAGTTGCGGATGGCGTGCGCTTCGAGGGTGTCCCCGATGGGGGTGGAAGTGCCGTGGGCGTTCACATATCCGATATCGCCGGGTTTGATTTTCGCGTCACGCACGGCATTCTTCATCACCCGGAAGCCGCCTTCGTGCTCCGGCGCCGGCTGCGTAATATGGTAAGCGTCGCCGCTCATGCCGTAGCCGACGATCTCTGCCATCGGCCTGGCTCCGCGCCCCCGCGCATGCTCAAGCTCTTCGAGAATCAAGATTCCCGCGCCCTCGCCGATCACGAACCCATCGCGGTCGCGATCCCATGGGCGGCTGGATTTTTCCGGCTCCTCGTTGCGCGTCGAAAGCGCGCGGAGCGCCGCAAACCCGCCCACGCCCATGGGAGTAATGGCGGCCTCCGATCCACCCGCGATCATCACATCCGCGTCGCCGTGCTCAATGATGCGGAACGAATCTCCGACGGAGTGGGCGCTGGTGGTGCACGCCGTCGCCGTCGCCTCGTTCGGCCCCTTCGCGCCAAAGCGCATCGAGACATGCCCGGCCGCGAGGTTCACGATTGCCGCTGGAATAAAAAAAGGAGAAATCTTGCGCGGTCCGCCTTCAAGGAGCGCCGTGTGCTCGCGCTCGATGATGTCGAACCCGCCGATGCCGGAGCCGATATGCACTCCTATCATCTCGGCATTCTCCGGCGTCACCTCGAGGCCGGACATGCACATGGCTTCCTCCGCCGCAGCCAGCGCCAGATGGATGAAGCGGCCCATCTTCTTGACTTCTTTTTTCTCGATGAAATCGAGCGGGTTGAAGTTCTTGACCTCGGCCGCGATCTGGCAGGCGTGCTTCGAGGCGTCAAACTGCGTGATCCGGCTTACGCCGCTCCTGCCGGCGAGCAGGTTCCGCCACACCTCTTCGGTTTTATTGCCCAACGCGCAAATCAGGCCAATACCGGTGATAACGACACGCCGCGCCAACTAACGTCCGCCTTCCCTGCGCCTGAGTAGGTCGTCGAACCCTTCCTCGTCCGTGCGGAAACTGCGTATCGTTTCTCTCTTGTCATCCGACGGTTCAGTTTCGAATGACTGTTCGAAGACCATCGCCCATTCCCTGCGGCCGAAGGGACTCCCGCCACCCGGATAATTCATCAAGCCCGGACCCAACTACTTCCCCGCCTTGGCGTGTTTGCCGATGTAGTCGACAGCGTCCTGCACGGTGCGGATTCTTTCCGCGTCCTCGTCGGGGATTTCGATTTCAAAAGCCTCCTCGAAGGCCATGACCAGTTCGACCGTGTCGAGCGAGTCAGCGCCCAAGTCGTCCACGAACGAAGCGGTGGGGGTCACTTCGCCTTCATCCACTCCAAGTTGTTCCACGATAATCTGCTTCACTTTTTCATCAACGGCTGCCATGTGGTGCCTCGCTCAGTTTTAGTTGGATTCGGCGACAAATGGAAATCCTAATCGGTGCTGGAGGCAGCGGTCAAACCGCGCGTCCTTTCAACCCTGGCCCTATTAACCCTACCATTCATTATAGAGTCGCAAAATAGCGCGGCGATTCTCGAAGACATCTTCGAAATTGAAATTTCCGCTACCGTGGCCGGCGGGAATTCTGGTGATCGTAGCCCGGTCTCTCCCGCCCCCCGTTCGAAGCGTTCTTCTCGGATCGCCGCGGCCGCGGGAACTCCCCTTGAACCGACGTTCCCGCGCCGGCGCCCCAGGAAATACCGGGCCGCCGGGTGATTTGTCGTATCCTCGACTGAACCGTTCCGGGCGTCAACTGCCGAATCGACGCTCATCGGATGAAGGGATACCGATCTCCTCAATCATGCGCGCCATCGTCCAACGGGTGAGCCGCGCTCAGGTCAGCGCCGGCGGAGAAATTGTGGGAAAGATTGGGCCGGGGCTGCTGGTTCTCATTGGCGTCTCGAAAACTGACACGCAGGCAGATGCAGACTACTTGGCGGCGAAAATTCTCGGGCTTCGCATTTTCGATGACGAGAGCGGCAAGATGAACCGGTCTCTTGAGGAAAGCGGCGGTTCCGTTCTCGCCGTCTCGCAGTTCACGCTTTACGGCGATGCCCGGAAGGGCAGGCGGCCGTCCTTTGACCGGGCCGCCTCGCCGCCGCTGGCCTCGGAGCTCTACGAATATTTCGTTGCCCAAATTCGCCGAGCCGGCGTGGTCTTGGAGACCGGCCGCTTTCAGGCGACCATGCAGGTCGAACTGATCAATGACGGGCCGGTGACAATCCTGCTCGACTCGAGCAAGGCATTCTGACCTGGCCAGCCGTCCGATATGCCCATCGAGCTCCGAGCGGAATACGCTCGAGCGGGGGCTTGGCGCGCCAGGCTTGGGATCACCTGCGACAGGCTCGTTCCACACCTTTTACTTAAAGTTAGCCGGATGCGAGGTCGGCAAGCCTCAGGGCTTCGACCGAGGCTTTCACCGCGTGGGTGCGGATGATATGAGCGCCTTTCAGCGCCAGCACAACTTCCGCCCCCAAGGTCCCAAAACCGCGATCGACGATCCCGGCATCTTTCCCGTCCTTGGCCAATGCCCGGCCGATTAGAGATTTTCGCGAAACCCCGGCCAGCAGAGGAAACTGCAATTCCTGGAACTCGCCGAAGCGCCGAATCAGGGGGTAATTCTCCTCCATTCGCTTGCCGAAGCCTAGGCCGGGATCGAGCGAGATATGATCGCGTTTTACGCCCGCCATCATGGCGGCGTCGACGCGTTCGCGAAGTTCTCTTCTCACCAGCAACACCAGGTCGGGGACGCTCGGGAGAGATCGCCACTCGTCGGGACGGCCGCGGGTGTGCATCAGAACCACGCCGCAATTCAGGCTGGCGAGGGTTTCCTTCATCTCCGGGTCCCAGGTAAAGCCGGAGACATCATTGACGATCTCCGCGCCCACTTCGACTGCGCCACGCGCCACTCTGGCCTTATAAGTGTCAATGGAAACAACTGCCGACGGCTTCGCCTTTTTTACCTCGCTGATCACAGGCAGCACGCGTCGCAGTTCTTCGTGGGCAGAGACAACCGGATTCTCGACCGCCACTCTCGAGCCGGGGCGCGTCGATTCGCCGCCGATATCCACAATGTCCGCACCCTCCCCGAGCAGCTCGAGCGAGCGCGCGACGGCCCTATCCGGGGTGAAATGCCGGCCGCCGTCGGAGAACGAATCCGGGGTGACGTTCACGATCCCCATGACCAGCGTTCGCTTGCCCAGCTCGAGCGAGCGGCTGCCAAGATTCCAGGTAAACACTGGGCGCATAAAATGCTCATTCCACTCTCGATCCGGATGTTGGCTCTTAGAGCTTTCGGGTTAAGACTTTCAGCGCCGGCGCTCGCTTTAATTTCGAGAATTATCGCCGAGCACGTAAAGGAAGGGCAACGCTCTCTGGTGCTAAAATTGCTTTGTAAAATGCGCCCCCTTCGACTGCCCCGGCCATTGGTTTGCACAGTATTGGCGTGCATTTTCCTCGCACCGGTTTCGCAGGCCGCGTCGCATCAAGCCCGGGTTCCGCTGAAGAAACATATCGAGGCCATCATGGCGCAGCCGGATCTCGCCCGGGGCTTTTGGGGAGTCGAGATCGCGTCCGCCAAGAGCGGTAAAATCCTGTACTCCCTGAATGCGGGCAAGCTGTTCACGCCCGCGTCGAATACCAAGCTGTTTACCACAGCAGCGGCTCTCGCATTGATCGGCCCGGGTTACAAGTTCCGTACCACGGTTGAGACCAATGGCTCGCTCGACAAATATGGCCGTTTGAGCGGTGATGTCGTCCTCGTCGGGCGCGGCGACCCGACGCTTTCCGGGCGCGAGCTTCCCTACAACGTGCACACCCAGCGCAACCCCGACCCGGTGCGGGTTCTCGAACAACTCGCCGACGAGCTGGCGCAAAAGGGGGTGAAATACGTGGACGGCGACGTGGTTGCGGATGACTCCTACTTCGCCTTCGAGCGTTACGGGGAAGGATGGAGCCAGGACGACCTGGTTTGGGCGGACGGAGCGCCGGTTTCAGCGCTCACCGTCAACGACAACGTGGTCTTCGTCAACATTCTGCCGGGTGCGCATCCCGGCGACCGGGCTTTTGTCAGTGTTACGCCCTTCGCCGATTACTACACCATCGACAACCGGATGATGACGGCTCCCGCGGGCAGCGGGCGCCGAATCTACATCAATCGCGAACCCGGGTCGACGCAGTTGACACTGTGGGGAACCATTCCCGTCGACGACACCGGGGCGAACGAAGGACTTGCGATCGATGACCCGGCTGAGTTTGCGGCCAAGCTATTCCGCCACCTGCTGCAAGTAAGAGGGATCGCAATTTACGGGAAACAGCGTACTCGCCATACCGAGCTCGCGAGCTTATCGACTTTTACCAGCACCGTGGTTGCGGGCGGAGGCGGCGGGGATCACGCTCTCGCCTCGCCTGCCGGGCCCCTGGTCCTGGCCGAGTATCAATCGGCGCCGCTTTCTGAGGACATCCAAGTCATCAATAAGGTAAGCCAGAACCTGCATGCGGAGATTCTGCTTCGCCTGCTGGGGCGGGAAAAGGGGACGGCGGGAACGGTCGAGGCCGGCCTCGAAGTCCTGCGCGGCTTCTTAAACAACGCCGGCATTTCGAGCGACGAGTACGACTTTCATGATGGATCGGGTTTGTCGCGGCAGAACCTGGTAACCCCGCATGCTATCGTTCAGCTTCTCCAATACGCCTCCGGCCAGACGTGGGGCGATGAGTTTCGCGAATCACTTCCGGCAGCCGGCGTAGACGGCTCGCTGGCCGACCGCATGAAAGACCTGGACCAGGCGACTCGTGTTTACGCCAAGACCGGGTCACTCGGCGGCGTGAAGAGTCTCTCCGGATACGCCGTCACCTCCAAAGGCGAGCAGCTTGTATTCTCGATCGTTTCCAATAACATCAGCGCCTCAGCCAAGCGGGTGACGGACGCAATTGACGGCATGGTCGAAGCCGCGGTTCAGAATTCCTCGAAGTAACCCGAAAGTTTCTTGCTTCGCCGCCCCCAATGCGGGCCGCGCCGGTCACCGTCTATAATTCTCGACACCTACTTCTAGCAAGGAGGAAGCTCATGTCGCAAGCGATACCGGATAAATACCGCGATCTGTTCACGAAGCGCGCATTCGCCAGCCTGGGGACGATGATGCCCGACGGAACGCCGCAGGTCACGCCGGTCTGGGTGGATCTGGACGGCGACTTAGTCGTGGTCAACACCGCCAGGGGCCGCCAGAAAGACCGGAACATGCGCCGCGACCCGCACGTGGCCCTCGCGATCATCGATCCCGAGAATCCGTATCGCTATCTTGAACTTCGCGGTCGCGTGGCCGAGATCAGCGAAGATGGCGCGGACGCTCACATTGACAAAATGGCCAAGAAATATCTGGGCGCGGACAAGTACCCATACCGGCAGTCCGGCGAAGTACGTGTGATGTTCAAAATCCGCCCCGAGCGCACCAGCACCATGGGGTAAGACGCGGTCTTCCCTTCTTCCGTTTGAAACGCCAAATCTTTAACTCGAGAGACCGCAGAGGACGGCGGGACGCCCCTCTCCCCGGGAGCCTGGCATACTCGGAGGTGGAATGAGCTCCATGCTCGAAAGACTGGCTTCCCCTCGGGTCTCGGCACCGCTCGACACCGGGTGGGTGCGCTCGCAATTCCCTTCTCTGGCGCACGATCGAAACCGGCACGCTGCCGCCTATCTCGACGCGCCCGGCGGCACCCAGGTTCCCGAGCGCGTGATCGATGCCATGGGGAATTATTTGCGTGTGCGCAACGCAAACACCTGCGGCGCCTACCCGACCAGCCGCGAAACCGACGAGATGATTGCGGGCGCACGCGCGGCGATGGCCGACTTTCTCGGCTGCGATGCGGATGAGATCGTCTTCGGGCCGAACATGACTTCGCTGACCTACGCCGTCAGCCGCGCGCTGGGCCGGGAACTTCGACCGGGAGACGAGATTCTGGTTACCCGCCTGGATCATGACGCCAATATCTCTCCCTGGCGTGCGCTCGAAGAGCGCGGGGCAAAGGTCGAGTTCGTCGATATCCGCGAACCGGACTGCACCCTGGACATGGACGATCTCGAGCGCAAACTGAGTTCGCGCACCAAAATCCTCGCCCTCGGCTATGCCTCGAACGCCGTCGGCACCATCAATGACGTGAACACCGCCGTGCGGCTGGCCCAGGCGGCGGGGGCGCTCACCTACATCGATGCCGTGCACTATGCGCCGCACGGGCCAATCAGCCTGCGTGAACTGGGCTGCGACTTTCTGGTGTGCTCAACCTATAAGTTCTTTGGCCCGCACATGGGGGTGCTGTACGGGAAACGCGAGCACCTCGAGAAATTCGAGCCTTACAAGCTCCGCGCCAACACCAACCGAGTCCCGCAGCGCTGGGAATGGGGAACGCTGAACCACGAGGGCATCGCCGGGGTCGCGGCATGCGTGGACTATCTGGCAGAGCTCGGAAAGCGAAGCCACCCCGAGCCGGTTTCTTCCCGGCGAAAGGCGATCGAGGCCGCCTATCGCGTCATTCAAGCCCATGAGCGGCGGCTGAGCGAAACCATGCTCGCGGGTTTCGACGAGATTCGCGGGCTGCGGCTCTATGGGATCAGCGATCCGGCGCGGCTGGGATCACGCTGCCCCACGTTTGCGGTCCGCATGCAAGGGCAAACTCCGCTCGAGCTGGCCACCAAACTCGGGGAAGCGGGAATCTTCACCTGGGACGGCAACTACTACGCGATCAATTTGACCGAACGGCTTGGGGTTGAAAACGACGGCGGCTTCCTGCGGATCGGATTTGTGCACTACAACACCGAAGAAGAAGCCGAGCGGGTGCTCCAATTTTTGCGAGCACAAGCGGCGGGGTAAATCATTTTAACCCGGGCCGAGACCGGTTCTATTTTCGGCTTCCCACTTGTTGCTGCAAAAAGTTCTCCACGCTGGTCACGTAAACGTCAGCGAAGTCGACCCCCGGGCGCCGGGAAAGGATCGTCTCCATGGCGGCGTCCAGGTCCCAGCCCAGCGAGCACAGCACGCCCAGCGTCATCATCGGCGCGCGATGCACTCCCGCCGCACAATGGATGTAAAGCTTGCTGTCTTTCTGGTCGAGCGCTTCCATCGCAAACTCCACGCCGCGCTCGAACAGCTCCGGGGGCTTGGGCTGGAAATCGTCGTCGGTCGGGTTCCACAATACCTGGATTCCGTGCGGCTCGGCCAGCGGAGTGTCATCAAACTCAATTTGCATGTCAAGGATGTGGGTAACTCCCATGCGGGCCAGGTCGGCCATATTTTCCGCATTCCAAATGCCACCGCCGACGGCGACCCTATCCGTGATCCAGGTAATATCGATTGCCACGTTGCGTTCTCCCTCCCGTCGAAGGTGCACTCCGCCGTAACTCTTGGACGCGAGAATTCCTCGTTTCCGTTGTAATCCTTGGGCAAGAGCAAGCTCTATCTTTTGAAAACCGGCCGCTATTATTTATTCTACGGGGTGCCCGGTCCCTCGGATTGGGGCATTGGTTCCCGCGACTCCGGCCGGACACCAGGGTGTTTGCTCGACCCTGCGAACTCGCTCCCCCCATCCCAACCGCCCCCCCCACTTGTCGGTGAGCGACGCCCATGGCCTGTCCGTTGTTGCCCTCCTGTTTTCGACCCGGTTGGGGAAAACCTGACGGGCCCGAGCGAATTCGGGCCCTCAGGTCGTAGAATACGAAGATGCGTGTGAACTCGACCGCATCTGCCAGGTCTCGACGCGGGAGTCCGGAGTGAACGCCGAGCTGGGGGCCGCGACGCCTCCTCGATCTCCGGAACAGCCGCCGTTGAGGCCGGGAGAGAGTCCAGGTCCGGCTCCGGCAGAGCAATCGCGGCAAAGACCGGACAACATTACCTTGTGGTTATGGCGCATTCGCGCGCTTCTCTTGGTTACACTCTGCGCGACCTTTGGCGTGTTGCTCATTATTCTGCCCTGGACCCCGAATTGGACCGACAATCCTCTTCTGGCGAATCACCCTGAGTTGCGGGCGTTGGTCTCGAGCGGTTTCGTTCGCGGTCTGGCCAGCGGCCTCGGCGTTCTGGATCTGTGGCTGGGGTTCTGGGAGGCCATTCACTATCATGAACTGCCGAAGGCGAGCGCATAGCGAGTTCGAGCTCGCTTTTGGCGGCATCGAGTCCCTATAAGGATCACCACCCTAAAAACCCATGACCACCAAGCATGCGACGATTGCCCCGCTGGCATACGAAAATCCGGACTTCCTGAATAGCCCCGACGGGAGAGTACTCCGCATACTCTCGGAATACATGGAACCGCTCGGGCGCATTCGCCGTGAGCAGATACAGGACACGGTCGTGTTCTTCGGCTCAGCCCGATTCCATAGCCTCGAGGAAGCGCAAAAGACCATGCAGGGAACCGGCCATTCCCCTGAGGACGGCACCAGGAAGATCGCCGAAGCCGGAGTCAATATGGCCCGCTACTACGAAGACGCGCGGCGAATGGCCTTCCTGTTGAGCGAGTGGGCTTCCCAGATCCCTGCCAGAAGGCACCGCTTCGTGGTGACCACCGGCGGGGGCCCGGGGATCATGGAGGCGGCAAACCGAGGCGCCCGGGAAGCAGGAGCAAAGACGATCGGCCTCAACATCCGGCTTCCGTTTGAGCAGTATCCGAATCCCTACATCACTCCATCGCTCAATTTTGAATTTCATTACTTCTTCATGCGCAAGTTCTGGTTCGCCTATCTGGCGAAGGCCCTGGTGATCTTCCCAGGCGGCTTCGGGACCCTGGACGAGCTGTTTGAAATCCTCACCCTGGCGCAGACGCAAAAGCTGGCTAAGAAAATCCTGGTTGTGATTTACGGACGGGAGTACTGGGACCGGCTCATCAACTTCCAGGCCATGGTCGACGCGGCGGCCATTTCCGCCAAGGACCTCGAGCTCTTCACCGTGGTGGACAGCCCCGAAGAAGGCTTCGAATTCCTTCGCGAAGGGCTAATAAAATATCACCTCGGTCCCGGACACCCGAAACGCCCAGGCGAAGTCGCACCCGAGATCGCAAAGACCAATGTCTGAGCCGTGGCCCGTGGGAGCCATAACCTGGCGTTCCCGGTGAATCCAGACCCGCCGGCAAGCCATGAAACCAGTTCATGGTCTTGCGCCGGCCGCAGCTCGTAATTGAAACTTGCTTCTCTACTACATCACCGATCGCACCCAGTTCTCCGGAGACGAAAGCCAGCGCCGGGACCGTCTGCTCGAAAAGATCGCGCAAGCCGCGGGCGCAGGCATTGACTACGTTCAACTCCGGGAAAAAGATCTCTGCGGACGCGCACTGGAATCGCTGGCGCGCGACGCCCTTCACCGGATCCGGCAGGCAAACGAACAAACCCGCTTGCTGATCAACTCCCGCACCGATGTTGCGCTCGCGGCCAATGCGCATGGCGTGCACCTGAGGTCGGCCGATGTTTCTCCCGCCGAGGTGAGAAAAATCTGGAAGGCCGGCCAAGGAGCGGGCCAGGCGGTGGTCGCGGTTTCCTGTCATGACGATTTCGAGGTCGCGGGCGCCGAAAAGGCGGGAGCAAACTTCGTGGTGTTCGGACCCGTCTTCGCGAAAAAAAGCCTCCCGGAAGCCAACGGCAGGGATCGACTGCAAGAGGTTTGTCGCAATCCGATCCCGGTGGTCGCCCTTGGAGGGGTCACTCTAGAGAACGCGCAGGGGTTGGCCGCCGCCGGGGCCAGCGGAATTGCGGGAATTCGCCTGTTTCAGAAAAACGATGTGCGGCGGGTGGCGGAGCAACTCAGAGCGGAATGGGGCAAATGAGAAAACCAGTCAGTGGCGCACCGTCAACATGCCCAGAATCTCTTCCAGTCCATGCCGGATGCGCCTTAATTCAGCCGTCGGGTAAGTCGGAAACGGCAGCGGCACCTGCTTCTTCTCAGGCCGGGCGTCGGATCGCAGCTGCTGGCGCGCACCCGCAATGGTGAATCCTTCTTCGTAAAGCAGCTTGCGGATACGGAGCACCGCCTCGACATCCTTCCGGCGGTACATACGTTGCCCGGTGCTGCTTTTCACCGGCTTCAACTGTGGAAATTCCGTCTCCCAGAAGCGGAGTACATATGCAGGAAGGCGGCAGATCCGGGAAACTTCTCCGATCCGGAAATAGAGCTTATCGGGAACGACGATGTCCGTCGCTCGGCCTGGTTTCGCCTTAAGCCTGGTTGCACTCATGGAACCTGTCAACGGTCGTCGCATTGCGCACCGCTACTGCCGTTTCTAGCACGATACGCTCTCCGCCGACAACTCCTACTTGGCCAGAATAAAAAACCTCTCGAGATTTCGTCGAGAGGTTTACCAATTCCTGGAGTGAGCTTTCTCACTTATTCAGTGTTTCTTCTTTTTTGCAGCCTTTTTCTTTGCTGGCATTATTACCCTCCTGAACGATTCTCCCTTGGTGCGATCGCTGGCGATGTTGCCGTCGCAGCGTCACTTATTCCCGATATTGCAGATGTACAACCTCGGTTGTCAACAGATTCTTGCACCTTGCGTGAGTTATTAAAAGGGAACGCGGCGAAGATACGGGCGCGAAGATGCGAAGATGAAGGCACGGGCGGCGGGAAAATACGGCGCAAGATGCGACTCTACCCGGGTCCATGAATCGTTGATCGTTGATCGTTGTTCGTTGATCGTTGATCGATTGTCGATCCTCGATCGCCGGATCCAGAAGCAGCTTCGGCCGCTCTCCCCAGTGGCATGCTTCCATCCGCGAAAATCCGCGGCCGCGGTATTCACGCCCCGGCGGGCATTTTCACGATTTTTTTCTGGATCGCGTAAGTGACCAGCTGCGCTTTGTTGTGAATGTTGAGCTTGCGCATGAGGTTGAACTTGTGAGCCTCGACGGTCTTTACGCTCAACCCTAGAATGGTGGCGATCTGCCGGACAGAATTGCCCTCCGCCAGCATTTTGATGACTTCGCGCTCGCGGGGGGTAAGCGTGGAGCCGCGCGCCATGCCCGTGGTCGAGCGCGAGCGGAAGTCGTCGACCAGCTTCCCCAGGACCTGCGGGCTCAAATATTTCCTTCCCGCGTGCACATCCCGCACCGCCGCGATCAGACGAGGCGCGGGGGCGTCTTTCAGAATGTAACCCGAGGCGCCGGCGTCGAGACATTGCAGGAGATACTCTTCGTCTTCGTACATGGTGAGGAAGATGATGCGCCGGCCGGGCAACTCCCGCGTGATCCTGCGCGATGCCTCGAAGCTCGAGAGCCCGGGCATGCCGATGTCCAGGAGCACGACATCGGGCTTGAGCGCATGTGCCTGCTCGATCGCCTGGGAGGCATCGCGCGCTTCGCCCACCACCTGAAAGTCGGGCTCGCTTTCGAGAACCCGGCGCAATCCCTCGCGGAAGAGCGTATGGTCATCGACGATTAAGCAGCGGATGGGCATAGGTCACAAGTCAGCTGGCGCGTGCACTCGATGCGCGCCGCGCGGGTGCCGCATTGCTCACGACTTCCGGTTTAGGTTCGTGCAGGGCGCGAGGCAGGGCGATGCGAATCACGGTTCCCTTCCCCCGGCGCGAGTGGATGGTCATCGATCCCCCCAGGGCCGCCGCCCGCTCCCGCATTCCCGTGAGGCCGAAGCCTCTTTGGTGAGGGCTGCGCGACAGCAAGCCCACTCCGTCGTCTTCGACTTCGAGGGAAACTCTACCGCCCGATGCCTGAAGCCTTACAGCAAAATTGCGCGCCTGCGAGTGCTTGGCTATGTTGTGCAGGGCTTCCTGAACCGCGCGATACAGCGCCACCTCGATGTCGTGGTCCATGGGCGCCATTTCCTCGGGCAGTTCGAGCCGGGCCTTGATCCGGGCTTGACTCGAAAGCTGCTGCGCCTGCCGGCGGATTGCCGAGAGCAGGCCGAGTTCTTCGAGCACTCGCGGAGAGAGCCGCGCGATAATCCGCCTCAGTCCTTCGATGGTGCGGTCGAGCACCTCGAGCGACTCCTCGACCTTCGCTCGCTGCTCTTCGCCTTTGGCGTCGCCCGCCAGCATCTCCAGATGGAAGCGCAAAACCATGAGCGCCTGGCCGGTTTCGTCGTGCAGCTCGCGGCTGATTCGCCGCCGTTCCTCCTCCTCACCTTTGAGGAGCTGGCGCGAGATTTCCGCCGATTCCGGAGTCGCCATTTTCTTCCCACGCCGCTTCGATGCGGCTTTTGCAGGCACAATTGACCTCAATCATCAAACCCGGAACCGCTCGAGCGGTGAAGGTAGACGGGACCCAGGTTGGGAAATCAGTATATGCGGCTCATTTTAGCAAGTTAGGAAGCGTGCCGCCTGCCCTGCTCGAACCCTTCGCCCAAAATGTTGGATGACAAGCGGAGTTCCGGGTTTGCCCACCCCCTCGTTCCCCTTCCCCATCCGCTACAATCCGAGTAGATGCTCAAATTCTTCACCTCGGGAGAATCCCACGGCGAGGCGCTGGTTGCGTTTCTCTCCGGACTGCCCGCCGGCGTTGGCATCTCGCAGGAATTCCTGGATCACGAGCTGTGGCGCAGGCAGCAGGGCTACGGCCGGGGCGGCCGCATGAAGATCGAGCGTGACAGTGCGCGCATTCTCTCCGGCGTGCGTCATGGGCTCACGATCGGCTCACCGATTTCCATGCTGATCGAGAACCGCGACTGGAAGAACTGGCGGGAACAGCTTCCGGTAGAACCCGGGAATCCCGAGCTGCACAAGCGCGTGTCATCCCCCCGTCCGGGGCACGCCGATCTGGCCGGCGCCCTCAAATACAACTTCCCGGAGGCAAGATACGTTCTCGAACGCGCATCCGCACGCGAATCGACCGCGCGGGTGGCGGCTGGAGCTTTGGGCAAATTGTTTCTCCGCGAATTGGGGATCGAGGTATTCAGCCACGTCATCCGGGTCGGTTCCGCCCAGGTGGAGCACGAAGTCCCCTGGGAAGAGATCCAAGAAAGCTGCCGCCGCGAGGAAATCCTGCTCAACTGCGGGGATCCGGCGGCGGAGCAGCGCATGAAAGCCGAGGTCGACAAGGTCCTGCGGACCGGAGACTCGGTGGGCGGCGTTTTTGAAGTTGTCGCCCACGGGGTTCCTCCGGGCCTCGGCACCTATGCGCAATGGGACGAGCGCCTGGATGCGCAACTGGCGGCGGCCGTCATGTCGCTGCAGGCGGTAAAAGCGGTGGAGATTGGGACGGGAGTGGCCGCTGCCTGCGCTCCCGGCTCCTCGGTGCACGATGAGATCGGGTATGAGCGCGGCCGAACCTTCGCCGGATTCACCCGCACCCGCAATAACGCAGGCGGCATCGAGGGCGGAGTTTCGAATGGGCAGACAATTCGCGTGCGGGGTTATCTCAAGCCGATCTCCACTCTGCGTCGTCCATTACAATCTGTAGACTTCGCCACCCGCGAACCGGTGAAAGCGGCCTACGAGCGCTCCGACGTTTGCGTCGTACCTGCCGCCGGAGTTGCGGGCGAGGCCATGGTAGCGCTCACCATCGCCCGCAGTGCGCTTGAAAAATTCGGGGGCGACTCGATGGCGGAGACGCTGCGAAATTTCGGCGGATACTTGGAGCAGCTGAAAAATTACTGATAGCGGAAAGGCCGACGACGACCATCGACCATCGACCAACGACGAATGATCCATCCCATCGTGAAATACGGAAGCTCCGTGCTCGAAAAATCTGCGGAACCGGTCACC
>Ga0123355_10005403_pt1 | contig 18687 bp, 7 predicted proteins | sample TergutEmb28metaG_3_FD_89872 | JGI IMG/M metagenome (GOLD analysis project Ga0123355, IMG submission 89872) | Embiratermes neotenicus P1 segment gut microbial communities from Petit-Saut dam, French Guiana - Emb289 P1 | ecosystem: Host-associated > Arthropoda: Insects > Digestive system > Gut ... | reverse complement strand
TTAAAACTTTTAACAAAAGACCAAAAAACGCGAATGCGTTTTTTAGAATAGGGGTTAAGGGGACTTGTCCCCTTACAGGGTGAAGGGACAGCGTCCCTTCTGGGGTTTGGGGTGAAACCCCAATGCTTAACAAACCCCAATGTTTAACAAACAGGAGGATACAAAAAAATGAAAAAAGCGTTTATTTTAACAGTAGCCGTTTTGGCTCTTATGCTTGTGAGTTTAACAGCTTGTGGAGGTAATGGTGAAACAACACCAACACCAACCATAACACCAGTACAAACTCAACCACAACCAACAACACCAGATACAACTAATCCAGCAGATACAGTAGTTCCTAGAGAAACATTGGACCTTACAATCCACTATCATACAGACCAATTTGTATTTTTGGATGACTGGCCAATTTGGCAACAAATTTATGACCACACAGGAGTGCGTTTAACTGGTACTGCCAACCCTGTGGCAACAAGTGGTGCAGAGCAGTTTAATCTGGAGGCGGCAAGTGGTTTTCCGGCGCATATCTATGGCGGGCTTAATCTAGGTGGTTTGTTTATGCAGTTTGGTATGGAAGGTGCATTTGTTGATTTAACAGATTTAATTCCCGTACATGCACCAAACTTTTACAGACTCATGAATGAAAACCCATCTGTGCGCTCTGCTATTACTGCGCCAAATGGTAGGATTTATCACTTCCCAACTATGCCTGATGGATTATTGGCTGGGCGTGCTTTCTTTATTCGCCAAGACTGGTTAGACCTTTTAGGTCTTGGGCATCCACAAACAGTTGAAGAACTGGAACAAACATTAATTAGATTTAGAGATGAAATTCCTGCACTTGTGGGCGTAGACCATGTATGGCCTTATATGGATGATAACTGGCAAATGATGATGAGACTTACAAACCTTTGGGGTGCAAGAACCTATGGTCATGATAGCATTCATGTGCGTGTAGCTCCAAGAGAAGACAGGGATGAATTGTATCACACTTGGTTAGAGCCTCAATTTATGGTAGCACTTGAAAATATCTCACGTTGGTATGGTTTGGGATTAATTGACCAACAAGTATTTACAAGAGGTGGACCAACTCGTCACGAACTACTTTCTACAAATATGGGAGGTATGACATATCACTTCCCAGTTTCAACAGCGGCATTTAACACAACTTTAGCAGATATTATTGATGGTTTTAGTTTTGTAGCAATGCAACCTCCAGTTAATAGCCAAGGCGTTCGCGTATCAGAGCATCAAAGACTTCCTGTACAAAATAACGGTTGGGCAATTAGCCATACAAACCCTGACCCAATTAGAACTGTACAATTTATGGATTTCTTATATTCAGATTTAGGCAGAACTTTAATGAGTTATGGCGCGGAAGGTATAACTTTTGAGTTTGATAATGCTGGTAATCCAACATTTTTACCATTTGTTCATGAACAAGGTGTACCAGCAATTGACGTAATTCGTAACCAAATGGGTGGGCTTCGTTTTATGGGATATATGCAACTTTTCCAATATGAAGTAGACCTTGCAACTCCAGAGGCGCGAACTGCTTTTGAAATGCACATGACTGGCGACTTTGTTGTAAGACAGCTTCCTGTATTATTCTTTAACCAACAAGAGCTTGACACTATAAACAGGTTACAAGCACCATTAAACGACTTCTTAAACGAAAATATTCAACGATTTATTTTAGGCGATTACACTCAAATTGCGGGCGCGTGGGATGGCTTTGTTAATCAGGCTATTTCAATTGGCGCACATGATTTAGTTGCGGCATATCAATCCGCATTTGATAGGTTTTTATCTGGAAATTAATGGAGTAATTTAATGTAGGGCTGTTGCAAAAACAACAGCCCTATCACTTTAATACGAGGTGGCTTTTTATATGTTTAATAAGTTAAAAGAATCCTTCAACAGGTCAAATTATAATGTTAAATCGTTTATACTTTATTTTTATTTTTCTGCTATGGCATTTTTTATAGTTGTTTGGATGCTGGGTTTTGACCTTTTTGAATTGGGAATAGTAATTGGATTGTTAAGTGCCATTATTATAGAGCCACTTCTTCAAACAGTCGAAAAAGGAAATAAAGCAAAAGATTCTGTTTTTAGGTTTATTTTCGCACGCAAAGTTATTTTTTCAACGGTTATCTGTTTTTCTCTCATAGCAATAAGACATTTTATTAATCAGGTTTTTAGCGGATTTGATTTTGAGCCAATTTCATTTGGTGTATTATTTGCAAGTGTTCACACAATATATAGCTATTGTATTAACTTTTTATTGCGATTAAGGAGTCCTATTTATGAAAAATAAATTTATAAAAGAAACTATTTCAAAGATGAGCCTAGACCAAAAAATAGGTTCATTATTAACATTGGGTTTTTCTGGGACAATGTTGCGCCCTCATATAATCAAATATATAACCGACTATCATTGTGGAGGGTTAAGACTTAGCCCAACTCATAGAGTATTTGGTAGTTATGTAGACCCTAAAACAAAAAAACAAATTGGAAATTATGTGAATAACAGGGGATATAAGGCTGGAGGCATTCCTCCTAGTACAACTGCAAATGAATATGCAAATATGCTAACAGAACTTAACAAGATTGCCATGAATCGCCCTGGTGGTATTCCGCTTCATTTTTCCTATGACCAAGAAGGGGGCACAAGCGCGGATTATAATTTTGGCGGAGTAAATATTTTTCCTAAACCAATGGGTTTGCGTGCAACGGGTGACCCACAATTGGCATATGAAGTGGCTAAGGCAATTTCTGCACAATCAAAGGCAGTTGGATTTAATTGGATGCACTCTCCTGTGCTGGATATTAATGTAGAGCCTAATAATCCAGAAATTTACACAAGAGCTTACTCTGATGACCCTTTTGAAGTATTAGAGTATGCTATTCAAAGTTGTAAGGGTTTTAAAGAAGGTAAAATGATTGCTACGGGTAAGCATTTCCCAGGGCGTGGTGATTCTGATATTGATGCACATTTTGCAGTACCAACCATAAACGTGGATAAAGATACCATGTTTAAGCGTGAACTTTATCCATATATTGAACTTATTAAACAAGATTTGTTACCCTCAATTATGATTGCACACAGTATTTTCCCCGCATTTGACAGCGAAAGAATTGCGACAGTTTCAAAAGCTGTTTTAACAGGTTTATTACGTGAAGAAATGGGCTTTGAGGGTGTTATTGTAAGTGATAGCATGACAATGGGCGCATTAGCAAACAAATATGGGGTTGCCAATGCCTGTGCTTTAGCATTAGAGGCGGGCATGGATTTAATTTTGATGAAAGCAGAAAACAATCTAGTTGAAGATACAATTTCAACAATACGTGATTTTGTTACAACTGGAAAAATAAGCGAAGAAGAACTTGACAAAAAAGTATATCGTGTCCTTTCAACCAAACACGATTATGGTTTATTTACAGATTTTGAAAAAGAAGATCCAAATACAGTAATGAATGATGAAAAAATAATTACACTTTCTAAAACAGTTGCAAAACGTTCTGTTACTGTAGAGAAGTGTAACAATTTGCCACTTAATGCAATGGAAAAAATGCTTGTTATTGAGCAAATTAACAATACACCCAATAACATGAATTGGCATCCTGGTAGTTTTTACAAATATTGCACAAAATATAATCCACAAGCAGAATATTTAGAAGTTGCATACTCTTATGATGAAATTGATAAAGAAGCCATAACAGAAGCTGTAAAAGACCATGATACAATTGTTATTACCAGCTTTTTCTTGCGCGGACGATTATCAAATATAGAGTTTATTAGTGAACTCATGAAAAATAATAGAAAAAACGAAAAAAATGGAAAAAAATTTATAATTGTTTCAAATACACCATATCCTTTAAGCGTACCTGATGGTTGCGATAATTTAATAATCACTTATGCAACATCACCACATAATCTTGAAGTTGTTGCGGGTGTTTTATTTGGCGAAGTAAATGCAGAAGGTATATACCCCATTAAATGGAGGCAATAGAGAGAATGAAGTATCTGGTTTGTGTTGACTCTGATGGTTGCGCTATAGACTCCATGGATGTAAAACACCATAAATGTTTTGGGCCTATTGCTGTAATAGAATGGGGGCTTCAATCAAAACAAGAAGATTTTTTGCAACGTTGGAACGAGATTAACTTATACTCTGCCAGTCGTGGTATTAACAGATTTTTAAGTTTGGCAAAAATTGCAGAAGAATATTCGTTTTGTGGGTGGGAATCTATAAAACACTGGACAGAAACTACTTCTTCTTTGTCAAATGAGGCTTTATCCAGCGAAAACAATGAAGCATTAATTAAAGTTTTAAGTTGGTCTAAAAAAACAAATGAAGCAATCAAGGCTTTGGAAATGTCAAAACCATTTGCACATGTTAAGGATGTATTACAGTTTTTATCCAATGAAGCGGATATCGTAGTTGTATCTTCTGCAAATTTACATGCAATAGAAAGTGAATGGAAAGCGGCGGATTTGTTAAAATACACCACTGCTATAATGTCACAAAATGATGGCTCGAAAAGCAGTTGTATCGCTACACTTATTAAAAAAGGATATTTAAATGTATTAATGATTGGTGATTCACCAGGTGATTATTATGCCGCAAAGGAAAACGGAGTGCATTTTTACCCAATTTTGCCAGGCGAAGAAGCTACAAGCTGGAAACATCTTAAAGATAAAGCATGGGATGAATTTAAGGCTGGAAAGTTGGACGAATCCTATATAATTGGTTTTAAAAATAGGCTGGGGCTGAAAACATGAGTGAAACAAAATGGGCAAATTGGGCTAATGATATATGGAAAAAGATATGTAACAAAATGGAAGCACAACGCGACAGAGTTGGTTTAAAAATACCTTATATAGCTGTAAATGGCGAATATTCAGACAGAATGAATGTTAATATTTATTGGTGGACTAACGGTTTTTGGCCAGGCATATTGTGGCTTTTGAATCATGGTACAAATGATAAAAAATATGCCCAATTAGCATTAGAAATAGAAACCATTTTTGACAAGTCTCTGGATGGTTATGTTGGGCTACATCATGATGTTGGGTTTATGTGGAATCTTTCGGCAGTTGCAAATTACAGGCAAACTGGTAATGAACGTTCTAAAGTTCGTGGATTACATGCGGCTAGTCTCTTAGCGGGACGTTATAATCCAAGAGGAAGATATTTACGTTCATGGAATAAAGGTACATTTGATGGGGTTTATTTTGATTATAATGGTTGGATTATCGCTGATTGTATGATGAATTTACCATTATTATACTGGGCTAGTGATGAATTAAATGACCCTAGTTTTAGGTACATCGCCATTGAACATGCAAATACTGCTATGCAAACATTAGTGCGTGAAGATGGTTCTTGTAATCATATAGCTGTTCTAAATCCAGAAAATGGTGAGTTACTGGAAACTTATCGCGGACAGGGTTATGATATTGGTTCTTCATGGTCAAGAGGGCAAGCATGGGCATTGTACGGCTTTTTGTTAAGTTATCGGCACACAAAAGATGTTAAATATCTTGATACAGCTAAACGAATCGCACATTATTTTATAGCAAATGTGTCTGCAACGGATTATATCAGTAGAGTTGACTTCCGCGCCCCCATTGAACCTGTAAAAATTGACACATCTGCAACATGTATCGCCGCCTGTGGTTTGCTTCATCTTGTTGATGTAGTTGATGGTTATGACAAGGATTTTTACAAAAACGCAGCAATGAATATGCTTCTGGCAGTTGAAAAACAATACTGCAATTGGGATATTAATTTTGATTCTATTGTACAAATGGGAAGCGCGCAATATCACAACAAACTAGAAGAATTTCATGTGCCATTGATATATGCCGATTACTTTTTCATAGAAGCGGTGCATAAATTGTTATATCCAGATTTTATTTGTTGGTAAGATATTCAATTGTTTACTTCAAAAACCTATAAACGCCTGCTAAAATGTGACTATGCACATTTGGCAGGCGTTTGTGGGATAACAACTACTAAATATCACTACGTTCAACCCTAGATAGTTCATGAACCAGCCACTGCACCCTATTTGTATGTTGCCCATTTTGACCCATTAAAAATGCAAGAGTGTCTGTGCGCATAGAGCGGCGCATTTCTCTCATAGATTCACTAAGCGTATCATAACCAAGGATATTCCCATAATTTCCAGCAAAAACTTCAACTGTGTTAGTGTTATTCCTGTTTATAATATCAAGTCTAGTGTGCATAGAGCGCATATACTCACGTTCTGTAATTACATAACTTTGTGCGGCATTTAAAACATTTATAAAATGTGCAAAATTTGCATTATTCTCATCAGAAAAATCAATGACAATATTACCCTCTGCATCCCTTAACCCTAGAGTCCTTGTGTCCATAGCGGCTACATATATAAATAAAGAATCTCCAGAATTTGCGCCTACTTGAATATGCAATGGGTGACCATCTGGGCGGAAAATGGCTATAGTTTCCAGTCTAAGGACAAGCACGTTATTATGGTTTGCTTCCATTTCAACATCACCTCTGTAGGTGCGTCCGCCGTGATTCATTTGACCTTGTTGTCCTTCAAATTCTTCTGGTAGGTATATAAACAAATTGCCTTGGCTGTCTGTAATTGCGTTTATAATTGTGCCATTTATAGAATATTGCACAGCCACATGCGAACCTAATTGTACACGGTTTCCATTTCCATCTTGCAAAATAACTTCTACGCGAAAAGCCGGGTTGGGGTTATCTCTGTGCCTAATATCATTGTGAATATTGTTGGGGTCATGAATGGACAAATTACCACCATTTACATTTGTTATACCCGTGTTAAGCCGGTTGCCAGTGCCTATGCCGCCCCCAATCCAACCACCAGCACCAATTTCAAGCAAGCCACCAGATATTGTAAGGTTCGCGCCTAGTCCTCCAAGACCACCACCACCACCGCCAACACTTGCAGCATCATGCCCACCAGTAGCATTTACAATACCACCTTCAATATTGACCGTGCCACCACTTCCACCACGCCCACCACCAATGCCAGCACCACCAGCAAGAGGAGTAGTACCCAAATAAGTGCTACCGCCCATTGCTGTAACTCTACCACCAGTAATAGTGATATTTCCGCCACTACCACCCCCCGCAGCACCAGTACCACCACCACCAATACCAGCACCACTTTGACTGCTTATGGCTGTAACTTCTCCGCCTTCAATACGTATATTTCCGCCATCACCGCCACTAATAGCACCCATACCACCACCAATACCAGCACCACCAACGGCAACAGCCCATATTGTTCCACCTCGAATAGTAATATCTCCGCCTGTTTGCCCAAAAAATCCATCAGAGCCACCACCTATTGCAGCGGCAACAATACCATGAGCGCGGGCATACAAATGACCACTTCCATCTATTACCAATGTTCCGCCAGTAGTTTGGATTGCCGCAAAACGGGGGTCATATGAGTGAAGCAAATTATTACCCACCAACTGTAAATTTACCGTTGCGCCGCGCATATCCAGTGCCGCACCAGCATCTGCACCCGCTTCTGCACGAATATTTACATTTTGAAGAACAATATCCGCATCAGTTCCGCTTGCTACCACAATCCTATTATTGGTTAGTTGCCCATTTCCCACTATTCGGAAAGAGTAATCACCATCAATGGTAAGCACACCATTATTAAAACTCCATCCCATTCCAAAGTCACCATTATTTAGGTCATAAATGTGAATATCTGGAACACTAACTAATGGGTTGGGGGTGATTATGCGATTTATTTGATTCGTTTCAGGCATATTTGTCTGATATCTGCCAGTAATATCCCAAGTAGGATTAATATTACCCAAGCCCGCTATTGAGGGTGCAAAAGATAATGGGCGTGGGCGGGAAAGAGTACCATCAAACAAGGATATACCATTATATTGCATTAGGCGCGAAATAACGTCAATTTCTTGAATTAATTGGATAATCTCAAGTTGCAGATTATCACGAACGGTTTGCCGTTGATTGTGTGCATTTGGCGCATATTCATATAAATCATTTTCAAGTTCTGTTGCAAGTTCATTCATACGCCCTAACATGTCATTTATAAGAGTCATGCCCGCCTCTGCTGTTTGCACCAAAGATGTGGCGCATTGGATATTACGAATAGCACGGTTTAACCCGCGTATTTGCGCCCTCATGGTATCAGAAATTACAAGGCTTGTTTCATCATCGGCAAATGAAACCTCTGACCTTTTTAAGACTCCTGTAACACGCTCCATCATATTTTGCATACCAAAATTGACGCGCGTAAATTGCGCCCCTACATTTATTGACAACACTTCTCGCCTTATGTCCATGACTACCACCCTACTTTATAAATGATAAGACCTTGGGGATTTCATCCCCAACACCCCTACAAGGGGACACGCCCCCTTGCCCCCCTTCCTGAAAAACGCTTTCGCGTTTTTCGCTTAAAGGGAGGGGAGGCGTGCCTATGGGTTCTATTCCAAATCTTGTTTGTTTTCAACTTCTGATTCTGGAGTATCGCCGCTTGTTTCCGAATTGCTATCAGTTACAGGTTCGTCATCCGTTTCCGATTCTGGATTATCATCATCAGTTACAGGTTCGTTAGCCGTTTCTGATTCTGGATTGTCATCATCAGTTGCAGATTCGTTAGCCGTTTCTGATTCTGGATTGTCATCATCAGTTACAGGATCGTCGTCCGTTTCTGATTCTAAATCATCATCGTCTTCAATTTCAGATTCAGAGTCTGATTCTAAGTCATCATCATCTTCATCCATTTCAGTTTCAGACTCTGAATCATCTTCTTCATCCATTTCAGATTCTAGTTCAGGTTCATCTTCTGGTTCTTTTGCTTCTTCGCCCGAATCTGATTCAGGTTCATCTTCTGGTTCTTTTGCTTCTTCGTCCAAATCTAAATCAGGCTCATATGGTTCATAATCAAGCTCTGGCTCTAGTTCAAGTGTTGCCCCTAATGCCGGTGGGTCTTCCCACACAATAACAATTATTGGTAAGGTTGTTGTTGTAGTATAGTTAGTGGGTGATAGAGTGTTGGTAATAACAAGTTGGTATCTACGCACAGAACCAGTGGGTAAATTTGTATCAGCTACAATAGTAAGCCCTGTTAATGATGTTGTTGGCGTAGTAATTGGCGCAAATGGTGTAGCATCAGGCATACCATCAGCTATGCCATTAGCTCTATACCATTGGAATGATAAAGTGCCACCATCAGTTAGGTTCTGAACAGTTACTTCCAATTCTACCAGAAGCCCGGGAGGCACTGGTGGAACTGTTAATGTTTGCGTGAGTATAACAGGTGCTTCTGCGGGTATTTCTTGTATTACATAAATCCTAAATTCGTGTTCTACATAACCTACGCTATTAGTAACCGTAATGGTTATTATATGCGGAGAATTTACAGGAGTTTCTGTTAGCCCTGGTGCAATTACAAGGCTATTTGTTGCACTATTCCAGGTAACCTCTGGTGGTTGCCCTGAAATTGATACATTTGGTGTAGGTATGCCTGTAATAGTGAATGGTACAGTTACTTGTGCATAACCTTCCACCAGTTCGATATAGTCATCACCTGTAATTGTTGGTGGGGTGTGAATTATTAATAGTGCTTGGTTTTGAGATGGATTAGTAACTATATTATCTGCACCAATGCCAGTATTGTTTGTTGCTTGCACTCGGAATGTTAAACCACTCATGGCAAGGGTAACATTGGATAGGGTTAATTCTGTAGTCGTCTCACCTGATGAGGTTATAGAAGCTACATCTTGAACATTTCGCCATGCAAAGTCATAAAATACTTGCCATTGAATTGTTGGAGCTGGATAACCAACCACATCTGCTGTGAGTACCACATTATGAGTTATTGGCGCGTATACATTAAAAGTGCCTAATGATAATAATGTGGTAATTGGAATGGTATTAACAAGAACTTCTGTAATAATGATGCTAGGCTCTACGCGTTGTGTGATTACCTCAATAATTACATATGCATAAACAGTTGAGTCTGCAAATGAAGTAGCGCGCAAGCGTAAAAATCCTGTTGGTTGGTCTGGTGCGATTTGCACAACACCGTTTGTTGAAACTGTAGTGCCTGTTGCCGGATTAACAGAATTTGCAAGTGGTTGTGCAGATTCAATTGACCAAACTATACTCTGGTCTGTATACAATGAAAAATGTTCGCCAAGTGCATTTGTAAGTTGATTGTAGACTCTTGCTGTAAAATTACGTGATTCTGCTTGTTGCATAACTTCAACTGGTTGTGTATTAGGTTCGATTACAACAAGATAAGGGATAAGAGGCAATACACGTACATAAGCAACACGGCTTGTTGAATATGGTGAAGTTCTGTTTAAAACATCTGTCCACGTGTTAGAAACGATTACACGATAACGGAATATACCATATTCATCTGTTGGGGCGTTAAATGTTGAATTTGTTGCGCCTGTGATATTTTGCCATGTCACAGAGATTTCATCTCCATTAGCATCCAAAACAGGTACAGCTATTTGCCACTGGAATACATGATTACCACGCTCTGGTGGGTCAACTGTTACTGTTAGAGTATGGTAACTTCCAGTTGGTTGTTGGTTGGTTGTATAACACTCTGGAGTAGTTGGGTCTATTACTGGAGCAAGGTTTATTACTGTTACTGTTGCAATAAGGCTTGTTGTGTTAGCGTTTGTTTCGCCTGTTGCACCAGCAAGGAAGTTTGTTACAATCACACGATAATTGTTTACGCCCACAACATGGAGTGGCACATTTAAAGTGCTGTCATTGCTGTTGGTTGTATAGGAGTAATCCAAATCGTAGGTCAAATCAATGTTTGACCAAGTATTATCACTGTTTTGACGTTGCCACTGGAATGATAAAACGCCATTGTCGCTAACACTTGCGGCAACATGCAGTGGATACGTTCCATTTGGTTGATAGATATTTAATATTACTTGTTGTGCTATTGGATAATAACCATAATCAAGCGGTTGCTCGTTGATAACAGGAGCTTGGGCATTTACATACTCGTTTACTTCCACAATTGCTATATTACTGATTGCATATGCCGAAGCTGTGCGTATTCCATCCGTTATTGTGTTTGTTACGCGCACACGATAATTTTCTATACCCACTACATTAATTGGGACATTAACAGTGCTTGTGTTGCTATTAACTGTGGTGTATGCAATGTTTTGCCATGTTCCGTCGCTGTTTTGGCGTTGCCATTGGAATGTTAATTCTCCACCATCAGATACGGTTGCCCCTACATTAAGGGTGTGTGTACCATCAGGTCTAACAACGGTTAGGGTTACACTTGCGGGATGAGGGTCAATAATTGGTGTTTGTGCAGTGTAAACCAACACATGTGCAGAATTGCTTGTGCTGTAAACATAACGAGTTTCACCCATTTCCGTCCAAGTGTCAGTAACGATAACACGTCTGTAGGTTCTTCCTACAGTACATATCGGCACGTTAAGAATATTACTTGACTCCGGTAAATCTGTCCAAGGTCCAGTTGGGGAAGTGCTTGTTTGCCAACGGAATGTGAATATTCCGCGTGGGGAGGATGTTACATTAATTGGCATTGGCAGTGTTTCACCAGTGTTGCCAACTATTGTTTCAATCGGTAATAATGGGTCAAGCTCTGGTGCTTCCACTTCTGTAACTTCAAAGATTAGAGGAACTACAAAAGTTACAGTTTGGTTGCCCGGGAATGTGTTACCTGTAATAACCAATTCGCCAGTGTGTATACCAATTGGTAAACCAGTCCTTGGTCTTACACTCATTTCAACTGTTCCAGCACCTCGAATAGTACCATTAACAATAGTTGATGAAATAACATCATAAAGCTCAAAAGCGTCTGATACTGTAGTACCAGTTGCACGCACAGAAGCTACCATTGAACGAACATCTGCAAGCCCTGTGTTTTCTACCATAATTGATTGTGGTGTTACTTCTGGGTAGTTTAATGCTCTTGAACCAAAGTCGCCTTCAGAGCTGTCAAAGTCATGGTATTGTCTTGCAAATACCACAAATTCTAATGGAATAGTGCGTAAATCGCCATAATGTGCTGTATAAAATACTAGGTCTGCTGTGTGAGTGCCTACAGGTAAACCATCACGTGGGATTACGGTTAGATAACTATGGTCTGGTGTAATCATACGAGTACGGGTTACACCAAAGACATTTCCTTCTCCACCAAATATTGAAAAGGCGTTGTTTGTGTTGTTATCTAAACGTACACGCAACGATAACGCGCCCTCTGGTGAGGCAATTGTTATTAAGAAAGGTTGAGTATTAACATCTGTATACCCTACAATACGGTGCAGTGGTGGAATATCGTTGTGGCTTCTGGTTGTGAATAAAGTATCAGATAACCATTCTGGGTCAATAAGTCTTGCTCTTGCTGTGCCGTTATAGTCAACTGTAACAACATCAAAATCAAACATACCAAAAGTGACACGAATTCTTAATTCAAAGCCTAAAGCCCCTCTTAATACAAGATAGTCATAGTGCATACCTGCAACTAATCCATCTCTTGGGCGCACAGATATAGATGCACTAGCGCCTTGTAAAATATTGGTTGTACTTAGTGGGCTTGTGATAGTGAATGGGGAATTTGCACCCATTTCAAAGAACACAGTTGTAACATTTGAAAATGGTAATTCACTTCTATTTGTGATTTGTATTGGGATATTTTGAATATTTACATTTTCGCGCTCCAGTGGGATTTCTACTAAAGCATTTGGCGCGTGAGTTGTGACACCCAACGCGGTAACATCTGCAAGAACTGGATGAACTGTAAAGCTAACATTGGAAGTTCTTACAAGTTCAGGCTCAGTTAGATTAACAAGACTAGTACGCCCATGAGAAATGCGTAAGATATCTTCAAATGTGCGTGGGGACGCTGTAAGGTTATTATAAGAGAGGTCTAAACCTACAGGAATTCCAATTGTATCACCAGCATTAAGAATACCATCCCATGGCTCTGTATTGCTGGGTGATAACACACGAATAACATTGCCTAGCGTAAATGCTGGGCTTTCGTCTACATAACGCATAATAATACTGTGAATTCTGTTGTGTTCGAGTGTTTCAAGGCTTGTTATTTCAATATATTGCCAAATCCATGGTGCTGTTGCGGGAATATCATAACCAACAAATACAGAATCAAAAACAACATCATCTGGGTGGCTAACATCATGAGGGTCTACACGGAAAGACAACGATATATAAATAACAAGTTGGTCACCATCAGTAATACGAATTAAACCTTCATATACTGCTGGGTATTCCAGAGGTGTTAGCATATTTCTTGGCCAAACGCTTAAACCTAAATAGTTGGGTTGTGGACGTAATGTTAAACCTTGGCTTACATTAGGTTGTACGCCCGTTCCTCTCCATCCAGGAGGGTCCATTATGCCAAAATAATTTGCACCATAAACAAATTCAAAATTTATTCCAGAAACTGCACTAGCGCCCCTGTTCCATATAAAGAAATTGGCGGCATGTGCTGGAATTACCGAATAATTTCGTGGCATATAGGGGAAGGTATAACTATAACGCATAGTGCCGGGGGTATCACCGGCTTGAGGTGGTAGTTGTTGAAGTCGAGAAGCGTCTGTTGCAGTAACATAAACATCATGAGGGAGGACTTCAAAACGAATAGGAACATGTATTATAAATGACTCAGTGCCAGCGGCTCTGCTACGAATTACCAATACATCTTCATATATACCAACTGGTAGACCAGGAACAGGAACAATAGAAACAACATGCCTATAACCGCTTGCAAAAGAGGTATCTCGCATATCAACTATTGTGAAAAACTGAGAGTCTCCACGCCTTGTACCAACCATATAATTGGGGTCTGTCCAGCCAAAACCATTTGGACCACCATGGAAATATATATGTGTAGCACCAGAAGGGACAACCAAACTCATATCAGTATCCATGTCATTCCAAAATGGGTGCGTTAAATATCCACTTGGGGCATGAAGCGCAAACATAGTGGGGGAGGGTGGTAGATAGCCTAAATTAAGGGATTCCATATCAAATACTGGTAATTGTACATTGTAAGGAGCATTTTGTATTGCTTGTGGGTGTCTTGTTCCAGAATAAACTGTAACAAACGGGTTTGTTGTGCGTGCAACACCAAATGCAGGTGGTGGACTCCAATTTACATGAGTAATGTTAGTGCCATTATGAGTACCAGCCGCATAAGGTTGCGCCATCCAACGAGGATATGACTGGTTCATTGGTGTTACAAACATGGTGTCACGATACATTATTTCATTATACAAGTCTATGCTTGCAAGAGGTATACCATTTTCATCTCTTAGGGTAAATACTGCATGATTCATACCTGTAGGCAGATAGCTTTCTGGCAAGATTCGTATACCTACAGTTTCACCCGGCATTATTGTGGTAACACCGGCTGACCTATGATTACTATGTGGAGTCTGTATAGTACGGTTTGATAACGGGCTAAATACACGGAATCTGCGATTAGGTTCGCCATTGCTGTACCTAAATAGATTTTGTGCGTGTGCTTCTGCATGAGTAGTCGGGTCTAGTTCAATCCTAGCACCTGTATTATTTGTAAATAAAACCTCAATTTGCCTTAATGTGTTTCCTACAATTTCTTCGTTAAGTGGCCAAATTGTAGCAGATGAGGTTGTACGTGGTCTTCCATAGTATCTAGGAAACCATTCAAAAGAAGTATGTCTGTGCTCAGGAAATGCCCTATCATCAGGATAATCCACCCCATAAACGCGCACACTAATATCAGGTTCATATACAGTAAATGAAAGTGGGATATCCCATCTTTCAGGCACACCAGTAGAGTCGCGGGTTGCTGTAATGGTAAGGGTTGCAGTGTGAGTACCTGGTAAAAGCCCTTCTACTGGAGATACTCTGAGAGTTCCTGTTATAGCATTTACGACTAGATTTTGATTAGCGCCATAATTGCGAACTATTTGAAATAAATCTGGGCGATCAATTGTAGCTTGCAAACCATTTAGGCGGGTTGTGCCTGTATTGCGTAGCACAATTTCTATCCAGCCAAAAGGACGTGCGGCGCTACCAGCCCTACCAGGCAGAGTATAACCAACTATTCGTGGCTCAAATGTTATATCCATAGAAGGGGCAATTTCTATGCCTTCTTCTGGTGCTAAAACTTCAAAGTACAAACGCGCAGAGGCAATTTGCACAAATTGCCAATCATTAGGGTCTATGGCTGTACAATTCTGATAACGCGCCATAACTAGCATAACATCAGAATGCACACCCTCTGGAAGTCCAACGCGTGGCCATATCCTAACCCCTAATCTGTTTGGGTAATCAATTCTACTAAGCAAATGTGAATTTAATAATCTCCATACGGCACTTGAACCATGGAAATTTGCGGCAGTATTACGCGTAAAATCCCTGTTTAAGTGAAAAATATCGCTGTGAGTAGTGCCTGTGCTTGCCCATTCTACCATTACTTCTGTTTGGGCATAATTAGTGTTGTTTGTAACAATAAATTCTTGAAAACCCCCAGCTACAGGGAAAGAATAACCTTGAACACGACTTGGAAAAAAATGGGTTGATGGTGATATAGATATACCAGCCGGTTCTCCAGTTACAGTAAATCTAACAGGTACATCTACAGCAAAACCACGGTCTCCACGGAATTGTAAAATATCTGTGTGAACACCAGTAACAAGCCCTAACCTTGGCATAACTTGAACATTAACAGTTGCACCTGCACGGTTTCCCGCAATGGCGTTTGCTTCTATACGAGTGACATTAAATCCATTGGCAGCGGGAGTTACACCCAAATGACTAGGGGCAAATGTGATACCTCTGGTTAGGACAAATGGAGTTGTATCAGGGTTAGCACCATTGTTTACACTTGCCCATGTTACAGTGAGATTTTCGACGGACATATCTGTACGTAAGTTTGTTATAAATACTGTTCTGTTACTATAGCGTGTAGAAGAACCAGCTGTGGTTGTTCCAGCAGTAAATGCCCTATAGCCCATTCTTCTTGTGGGAAATACTAGGGGGTTGGATGTTGGTATTTCATTAGGGTCTGCGGGCATGTGTTCAAGCAAAAAGTTTGTGGCACTAGGTGCAGCCGGAAAACTAGTTGCGCGAACCCAAACAGGGAAATTTTCATAGGTGGAAGTTGGAGGAGTTACATAAAACTCTAAATCAATTTGATTAATTGGGTTGGGGCTATTGGCAGTAAATATATACAAAGTATCTGTGTGCATTCCTGGCTCTAAACCAACAACGGGACGAACGCGTAAATTAACAGTGTTATTGGGAGGAGCATAATTTAACCAACGGTTTGCAGTTGCACCTGAACCAGTGCCTGTGCCAAAACGGAAAATATTAGCTCCATCTCGTATTAATTCAAAACTATCACCATGCCTAAATTCTGCACGCAACCCTTGATAATAGCGGGCAGAAGGGTTAAAGAAATTAAATTGGCGTGGTGCATCACTAGCAGGGTTGTATGTTGTTGCCAACAAAACAGAGCCTGTAAATAATGCATAACCCTGTTGGCGGTCTGGGAATCTGAATGGGTTTGTTAATGTAGCGGGCAAATTTAATACATCATCTTGCCTGTCAATTACTGTAACTTCTAGGCGCACAAATTGACCAACACGCCCAGAACTTGTTGTTCCATTTGTAAAACTAACAAAAGGGCTGTCTATAAACAAATAATCATAATGGTGTCCAATACCAAGCCCTGGTCTTACGGCAATACGAATATTTGAAGCATTACCAGGGGGGCTATGGTCAATTGGCGCACCAGCCGAAAAAGTTGCGCTTACTCCATCGTGAATATCTCTGTGTATTATAAATGGTGATGTACCATATGCATCTTCAAAAACAAATTGCGCCCTACTTGTTTGAGGAGGAATAGGCGCACCAAAATAAACAGGTGTTTGTAAAGTAGCAGTATTGTTTAAATTAATTTGTCGTGGACCAGCACTGTTAGCCAAATTAACCATGGTAGCATGTTCAAACCCTACTTCTATTATGCCAAAATTGATACTACGATGTGCAGTGCTTACGTGTATGCCAGCATGTTGGGTGATATTGGCTGTAAGTGGAATTCGCAAAAGTTCCTCGCGGTCTGTTTCGCCAAATGGCAGATGTGTAATAATTAATACATCTGTATGCACGCCCACAGGTAAATCTGGACGCACGCCCACACGCATATTAACAATAGGAATTTCACCAGTAACATTAGGCGGAATTTGGTTGTGTGGGTTGTATGGTGTGCCATATGGCCCGGGGCTAAACCCCCGTAAAATTTCAAAAGCAAAAGCACCACCAGGTGTTCCCGTGCTTTCAAAATGCGCCTCTAAATATTCCGCAGAATAGCGCGTACTGCTATTTGTTAAATTAATTCCTATGGGTTGCAAGTCGCGCGCATTTGTTTCTAGCGCGAATGTATGTGATGCTGGGTTTGCAGTTACAATAAGTTCTGTATTGTCAACTGCAGCAACATCTAGCACTAATTCAAATGGCACACTTGACACAGCCATAAGCATCGCTATAAAAACTGCTAATACCTTACTTGCGAATTTAGTAAACATACCCAAATCCCCTCCTATAATTAAAAATCCCCTAGTTTAAGGGGATTGCAGGCTGTATAAAATCCCGCAATGACAATACTTGTCAGTCAACATGAAATAGAACACTACTATTATATCATACATTATGACATTAATTTAGTATAATGTGTGAATAATCTCTGAATATTAATATAATCGGATTTTTTTCTTCATTCCATTAGTTTCATTTCATGTTGACAATATTCTGTAGGGGGATGCACCTATTTTATTAATATATTGTTACTACAATATTACTGATTTATTCCTATTTTATTGCTATTTTATTACTATTCTACTGGTGCAATGTGTAATGTTACATGATATTATTCATAACGAAAAGACAGTAGGGTATACTCGTGAAACGATATATTTTCCGTAGGGGACGCGCCCCTGCGCGTCCCGCCCTCCGCCATTTTGCGGGACGCGCGGGGGCGCGTCCCCTACATCAAACAATCTTTCATTTCACGAGTATAGCAACGTAAAAGAAAAAAGAAAAAGAAAAAAATAGGAGTGAGTCAAATGAAACAAAAACAAAAAGCCTGTAATTTCAGGAGCATTTGCAAAAAAACGCTTAATTATGGTTTTATGCTAATGTTAATCTTATTATTATCTTTGTCGGGATGTAGCAGTGAAACAGAGTACACTATTGCAGACTATACCCAAGATTCTGAACATCAACATCATAATGAAGTAACTGAAATAACCCCTTCTGTTAATGCAGAGACTGGAGGGCTGGAAGTATCAGACATAGCAGATTCAGCAATAGGTACTTTAATACCTGACACAATAACTGCAATAGTTAATGAAGATGTAGATGAAAATGAACAAGAAAATCAAGAAAACGAACAAACACAAGAAGAGAACATACCAGAGGCAGAAGCAGTACCTGTTGTTGATGTATCTTCGTTGGTTCTACAAAACGTTGAATATCGTAATGGTTTGATTCACATAACGGATGAAGAAGGCAGACTTGGATTATTAAACTCATCAGGCACATTGATTGTAGCCCCTAGATGGGATATATCATTTGGTGAACATAGTGA
>Ga0123355_10005402_pt1 | contig 18690 bp, 10 predicted proteins | sample TergutEmb28metaG_3_FD_89872 | JGI IMG/M metagenome (GOLD analysis project Ga0123355, IMG submission 89872) | Embiratermes neotenicus P1 segment gut microbial communities from Petit-Saut dam, French Guiana - Emb289 P1 | ecosystem: Host-associated > Arthropoda: Insects > Digestive system > Gut ... | reverse complement strand
TAGTTATTTCATGGGTTGTATCTGGTTCGGTGTGTGTTGGCGTTCCGTATCAGTGTGGCTATGGTGGTGTGGTATCTTTATGCAGTCTGAAGCACTACTGTAGTGTACTGCAGTACTGTAGTGCTTCAGACTTCATAAAGATACCACACCACCATAGCCACACTGATTCGGAACGCCAACACACACCGAACCAGATACAACCCATGAAATAACTATGAATTAATCGCAAACTCCTGAAGATGGACGTATTGACGTCCGAAACATGTTGAGTACTGAATAAATAATGATAAAACAAGTGGCATCAAGTTGGTTTCTCTTTACTCAACATTGTAATATGATTTAAATGGGGACTACAATAATGACGTGGAACAAAGGACAGAAGAAGTGATGCCCCAACAATGAACTCAAGCTTCTAAAGGAGAGAATTTTAGAGAAAGAATAAATTCCATTCCTTCAGTTCATGCCATCATTAAGACTGAATAAGGTAACAAGAAACCCACATTCTTTCACATTTCCCAGAATCTCAGTCATCACATCAGGAAAACAAATAAATACTGATGTATCTTACCTTTCATCACGATCTCTATCACGTTCACGATCTCTGGCAGTGCCAGTGCTTCCACTACGCTGGAAAGTATAATCCACCTGCTGATCTGAGTCCTTTTCTCGATCAAGACGGAAGTCCCATACATTATGGGTCAAGATACGCCCACTGCCTATACGCCTAGTTGGTGCCATATCTCGATGGCCTACATCTCTGCACAAATCATGTAATGTAAGTTATTATAAAATATAAACAAATAATATAAAACATTAACATACAATATGCTGCTGTCAAACAAGGAAGAAAGTGCTTATAACTTCTATCACATTTCAAAATGCTGTATGTTTGTACATGGGTTTCAAGAAGTTCAGGCATCAAAGTCTATATGCACCTTGGTAAGATTAAAATTAAAATTTTACACAGGGTGAAATGAAATAAAAATGTAAATATGTCAGACTCTCAAACAGTAACAACACACATACTGAATGTAGATGTGAAAAATTAAAAATGATGGTATGTCAAAGACTGACAATGTATACAGACTTGTAATTGAAATACTAAAACAAAACTAGATGATCATAGAAATTACTTTCAAATTACAATAAACAGTGTGAGTTCAAGCTGAACACTGTTCATCTGTGTCTGTCTCAGTGTCCATCACACACAACAGATACCGGTATTTCGCATTTTTATTCTAAAAGTTTAAAAAAAAAAAAAAGTAAATTCACATCATCTTCACCTTTCAATGCCTGATGAGCCAAGAACTTCACAAAGACATATTACTGCAAACTTCATATTCAGATATAATCACAGATCTAAATTCTCTACCGAGAACTTCTGACCATCCTGTACGTAAAATGCAAGAAGGGTTAGAGCCCTAAAAACATATTTTATTTATCTGCACAACAGGGACACTTACTGCATTTCTTAAAACATGCTGCACAATTTTTGTTTCCCCCCACCCCCACAAAATGTCACATATTCTATTACGTGATCTTTTTTGTATCATATAATATTCACATTTTGCATACAAAAATTTCCTACAATTGGAATGCCCAGCCCTGGTTTTTAAAGGTTAAACAGTATTACGATTCCAGAATATGAACTTTCTGTCTATGACAAGGAAGATGCAAAGAGGGTTGTTTGGCTGGTACTTTCACAACCACACATACTCAACTTGCACAGCAAAATAACATAGAGTAATGGTGCAAAAAGTCACAACTAGTTTGAAATTCCACATTATGATACAAGTGCTGTAAAAAAAAGCTGTTGTTATATACTGAATTTATTCATACATGCAATGTTAACTGACAAGGCCAATAACTTTCCCATTACATTGAAGTTCTTGGTATAAGCCATGCTCATATTAGGTACACTGCCAATTCTTTTCTGGCAGGCTCTTGTTTTAAACTCAGAAAAAAGAAGAGTGAAGGCATATTGCACCTACTTATCAAGCTAAGGGTGTATATTAAATTTAAAATAAAAATGAAAATGTTTTTCAAAGATGAAGAGCAAATATTAATATAAAACACACACCTTGGGACTGAACAAGAATATGGTGCAAATGACAAGTGTGGGTTTCTGGGTTATTAAGTGGCTCATCTATCCAGAAGATAAAGGCTGCAGGTTCCTCCGAAACTTTGTTAACCACCAATGAATGGAACTACTTGGTGTCCTAACCAAGATCACCAGTATTTTAATACATACTCTGTGTGCTGTACGGGAATGAACTGGCTCTTGACAAAGTCCAGCATAAAGCTTTAGGTTTTGCTGGGATGAATCAATAATGGTTTCCACAACATGTACAACTTTACTTCAAAATTTTATTATTTCAACACACTAAAACATTTATACATTTCACCCCTACTAGAACATAAGTCTGCTCACCTGTCTCTGTCAGTCTTCCCTAGTGGGCTTTCAGCTTGTCGGTTATTCTGACTGAGGTTCACAAAACATCCAGAGTTGAAACTTCGGCGCTGAGGACTTAAAATTATACCATCTTGTTCCTTACGAATCCGTTCTCTGGGATCACCAGATCGTCGCTACAAGAAAAAAATTACACCTTCCAGCTATTCTCTCCCTTTTCTTCTAGAGGACAAGGAAAGGGCCAGCAGACCTAATATCATTAGCCTTTTGGCGCCGGAATTATTTTTTTAATGTTAGTACACCCTGTATATAAAATGTGAATAATAAAGGAACCAAATACATTAGATTTATGAAACAAACTGCATTTTGAAGAGGAAAAACCGGAGAGTATATACCATGTTTAAAATATTCAGTACCTATATTTGTTGAATAAATATATATAATGCAATATTTAGAAGTTAGCGGTGCGGTATGACCACTATAGTTGTCGTTAGGCGTCAAAAGGTTAAGTATTACCACATAAATACCGTCAAACTCGGTTATAACATCACTGAAAAAAGCCAAGAAATTGTGTCATTATAAACGAGTGTCATTCTGAGTTACGTGTATGGTAAAAGTGAAGGAAAATATTTCAAAATAAAATACAGGCCTACAGGTATATTAATTAATGTTATGATCAATTTCAAATTTAAATTACAATCAAAATTTAGAAATAATAAAAATCCCTCTTCTTTAACCGTAAATTTCCATACATCTTAATACAATGAAAAAACATCTACTTCAAATTAAAATTTAGTTACTGTATTCATATGACATGCACGAGCTTCCTACCCTCACAAAATACAATACACTGTAATACTGTAATATTAACTGAGAACAGCCTAAGCAACAGTGAGTGTGGGGGGACTCAATTCAATACAGATTTTTACTGCAAATTCAAATGCATGTCTGCAACAGTTTGCCTCTTAACAGCAAAGCAATAGCAATATTCTAGCAAGATCTGATTATGCTTACACACAACACCACTGCAGTATATATTTACATAACATGTACTTTACTACATAAAATTAACCAGGCTTGTTATTGTTCTTTCCACATGAAATATTTCACAAACACATGGATAGAGTACCCAGCAGACAAACTGCTAATTACTACCTTGTATTATTAGCCACACAGATCAATAACATTATGCTAATCAATTCTACAGCTTCCTCTGTTATTAAAACATAATACCTTATGGTCCACTGTGAGATCTCCACGAACTCCACGTTCATCTTCTGGAGGCGTCTCTGATCTCTTCCTGTCCAGATGCCAGCGTTCTGGATCCCAAACTCCACGAGAGCTATAACATAACCCAAAAAACATCTAAGCAAACAGGCATAGAAATATGAACACATACATAATAAAAATGATCACACATACTTCAGTAACTGCTAGATGGTCGGGTGGGTGGGTGGACGGGTAGGTAAGCAGGTAAGATCTCTTTCCCTTGCTGGGAATTGAACTGTGATTCCTCAGCCATCCAGTAAATAGCCTAGCCACTATTGTGACTATGCTAGCACTATCCCAGCTCCATAAAACATAACCCACACAACATTTAATACTCAAATGCCACTGCATATTGCACACCTATATCACAGCTATGCTTTAAACCCAAACTCCACATAACATGTAGGCCTAATGTATATTTTACATTCAGACAAACAACCTGTTTATGTCTGCAATACAACAGACTCATAACAACAGATTTAAATACATAAATAAGGAGCTCACATAGACTGTAAATAGTGCTGTGTTCATATTACAGGTCAGTAGACAGTGTTCATCTGCTTCATATGCAACTTTGCTATATACATAGTAAGTTTTTACTTTTATTTTTAACTGGTTTGATATTACAAAATTTTAATATAATTTTAACATTTCCTTTAACTTCTTATCAGACTGTCTACTAACACTGAAAAGAAGATATCTGGAAACAAGAACTGTTACTGTGTTCTGTTATTCTATACATAATCATCTATTTCATATGAACACACTATAATTAACTTATAATGTACACTTCACCTTAATCTTTGACAATGTTACACATTTTTAATAAAACATGACCACTAAGTGTATTCCCTGAAGATGGCTACGTACAGTATGTTAACTAAAACATGTTTGAGTACCTTTTATATGGCATAAACTATGAAGTAAGTTGGAATAAATCTTATCTGTATATTATTCACTGCATGGAAGATATGTAATATTAAGTTTAATGCTTCCCATTTTGAATTAAATGTCAAAATTAAATGCGTTCTGAAAGTTATACTGTGGTGATCTCCTAAACCAATCAGATTTGGCAGTGGCAGTAAGGTCTCATATTTTTTAATTATACTCAAATCTGATTCATCATCAGCATCAGCACTGAAGGTACTCTCAGTCACTGAAACTTCTACACAGCACCTCTTTTACTGCTACCCTGAGCACAGTATCCATCATGTGAAGTCCCAGTGGATGCAGGCTTTCTATGCAATACAGCTGCAGTGTTCCAGGTGACAAAAGATAAACCCTGTACTTCATCAGTACTAACTGCATCCCAAATAATGCAAACATATCTGAAACCATCTGTTTCCACAAAATGATGGAAAATCTTCAGTTCTCATATTCCTTCTAATAACTGCTGTTCAAACAAATGTCAATACTTTCATTTTCCCAAACAGAACCAAACAAACTGATATCAACAAGTGTTTCAAATTAAACCCACTCACCATCATCAGTGTCATCATTACTGCTGCTGCTGTTGATGATAATGACTATAATTATATGAATATAAATGATAATGAAATGTTTGTCTCTTAACCCAGTTTCTTCCTTCATCTTTCCTTTATCAAATCTTCAATGTTCTTTGCTTCATTTTCCTTTCACAGTTCTTTTGTCTTTAATGTCTTTAGTCATTCTTCTTGCCATTGTTTTGAAATTGGTCCTGTTTATACATGTTCTTTCTTTGCCATTTTCATTTTATTTTATTTCAGACGTGGCCAAAATAATGTGGTTTTGGAGATGAATGGTTCTCCTTCTATCTGTAGAAATTATTGTACCATGCAATCTCATGGCCCACCTACAGGGGTTTTGTCACTCTTTGGTATGCTGGCCTGAGAATCACAGATCCTTCACTTGATGGCTACATAATATAATTTACTGGTTGTTGGGCCATTGGTGTTACAGACTTAATTTTATGTCACACCATCATATGGCTAAGAGTGAATTATACATTTTTGTGGTACCACTAGACCATGACCATTCCCGTGTCAAAGGCATGTTTTGCTACAAACATTTTTCATTCAATCTCTTCTAAAAATTAAATACAGATTCATCCTAAATATTTCATTCCAACTACTTGTTGCCGTCTGGAATGTACCAAACAAACACAGCAATACTAAGACCTGATTTTCAGGATATGTGCCAGTAAACGGACATGGGGTGTCAACCAGTGACTATACTTGTACTAGTGTTTGACATGCACTGCCTGAATGTTACTGTGCAATAATGTACAAAAGTGTCTCAAAAAGCAGTGCCCTTCATGTTACCTATGACAATAAAAACAAATATACCACAACCAAATTACAATTAAACTCACCTTCATATTCATTTCACTAATAAATACGACACACTCACACATACTCCAAAAGGTTCAAATCTGGTAAATGAAGTATGTTCACTAAGTCAGTACATGAAATACTAAGTCAGATATGACAAGACCCTGCCATTCAAAGTAATTCTTTGAATGTACCCAAAGGCTTATTGATTATTTTTCAAAATAAATCAGTCAAGTACAGGCATAGTTATCTCAGTGTATTATAAAGTTCTTGATGATGCAAGAGTAACCAGAATTCGAAAATGAGTACAGAATTACAGAAGAGAGTATCATGACAACAGGAGCACACCAGTTTGCCTACACAAAAGATATTCAAGTGACTCTACTGCAGTCAACTTCATGGCAACAGTCCTTTCAGAAAGGATCAGGTCACTCAAGCTGATTTTTTATAAGGCAGTAGAGTAACTGAACACACCCAGAATGTGTGAGAATTCATACAAAAGGGCCTAATTTAACACAAAAATGTCTGATTCTTTAGCAGATAATACGTCATACTGCACATACACGAAAAGCTGCTCTCAATCCACTACAGTCTATTAACCCTCGTTGTAGTGTTGAAATCTAAACACAATGAACGGGTCCAACAGCATGCTTAAAAGTATATTACAGAATCTTCTAAAAAAATTAATTAATGAAGCATAAAAAATAACAAACAATATGTGCATCTGCAGGTTGATTATAAGCACAGTGTTTCCCAAGCAGGGTTCCACAGAACACTGATAGGGGTTCCACAGGAAATCATGGAATTAATAAGCATGAATTTTGAACCACAAAAAATTTCAACTATCCCTCAAAATATCACAGGAATTGCTGTCCAGCAATTGGAAATACTGACAACTGAAAATAATTTAACAGTCACTGAACTGCACTCCTTGCCAGCAACGTCTTCTAGCATGTGAATGTTTTTGTATGTGGCGGCTCTTTGGGATATGAAAAAATATTTTAGGGGTTCTCCCATGGGAAAATTTTGAAACTGCCAATACTGAGCAAAAAAGTTGAAAGAACTCTCTCAACACATATATTTGATCAGGTAAAATGAAATGCTGGAATTCACTCTGCCCTCTTCATAGCAGCTGTAAATGGAAGGGCATATCTGCAATTTTATAAAATAAATTTTCATCACCATAAAGGTATTTCATAATTACATTTTATCACAAAATTTTAGGATGCAAATTTTCTGACCAGATGTAATTACAGCTGAACTCGGTTATATCAACCGTGGTTTGTGCAACACCTCATTTATAAAGTTATGCATTCAGTGGTACCACATAATTCCCCATAAGGCACATGGTTTTCTACCTTGCTTAATATTACACACATGAGGGCATCTACCTCAGAAATAACAATAATGCCAGTCATTGTTTACCATATAATTCTACAAGAAGTAGGCTATTTTGAGAATTCTATCACCTCCTCATCCTTGAGAAGGCAAGACCTCTATTCTTTCAGGTACCTATACAAATTCCAAGACTGGAAAATGAAAATAGTAATGACAATTCACTTTGTGCATAAATTTGCCCTCTACATTCCTACTACTGCAATTAACAGGAGACCAGTAATGTGATAACATGGCTACAGTCACAAATAAAAGGAGGGTTTTGAATTCAAAGGAAAAATTAAGTGATATGACGAATGAAAAAAATGAAAAACAGAAAGCTGACGTGTGTCGGAAATTTGGTCTCGTAAATTCTACGGTCCAAACAATCTGAAAAGACAGTACCAAATTATTAGTGCGTGTCAACAGAATGGATCAAGAATACAGCAATTCTGAAAGCATGAAAAAAAGTGGCATCAATGAGGCACCGCTTAAACGGTTTATGCAAAAGAGAAGTGAAAAAGCACCAGTGATCAGTCTCCTCCTCATGATCCCTTCTGTTCTTCCTAAATTCTAATTTTAATTTGATGTATTTTTAGTGTAAACCTGAATCACAATTTACAATCAAAGAAGAGTAATTTTTATACTTCTAAATTTTAATTGTATTTTTAATTTTTCATAGATCATAACAGCAACATTAATATGCCTGCAGGCCTGTATTTTGTCTTGAAATATTTTTCCTTCACTTTTACCATACACTTCACTCACAGAAACACTCATTTATGACACAATTTATTCAGTCCCTTATATTACGGTATAACCAAGTTCAACTGTATGATCTGCACTTTGTTGCTGATGACAGGCATATGCAATTCCATAATAAACAGCATACAGTACACACTCTTACGCTTACTTGTTGAAAGCTGGATCTAAGCATTCTGGTCTCCTCTTAGACAATGGATGAGACTGGATTTCCATAAGCTCCTCCTGTAACATAACCTTCATTAAGATGAACATCCCATAAATATTTATTTACATCTATAAACATGAACATAGTTAAGTGTTACATTATAACGTCCCAAATGCATTATTACAAACATGATGGTCGATTAGCAGAACCACAAAAACAAAACTCCCATATCTGTAGTGATGTACCCATTCATCTTAGAAATCAGAAGTGCCTACAAATTAGGAGATACAAATGAACTCTAGCAAGTAAATGGATTCAGGATGTAACCCCCACCCTCCACCTTATATTCAATTTTGAGATATACTTAAATAAAATAAGTCCACACAGCTTGCAGACTGTAGGACACCTTTTTCCCTCGAAAATACTGTTTAAATTTCTTCTTCATCTTATGGTATGAAAGTTCCAGTTTCACTGGAGTGATAAAGGTAGTTATCATGTGACCTGTCCTCGAAAGGAAATAAACAAAGTTACCCCTCTTCTTACCCTAGCTATTCACTAGCAGGCAATGGTAGTGTGTTCACTGAAAATAAATTTGTTCTCCTAATAAAATTTGTAGTAAATGGCTGAAGATTTTGTACACTCTAGTTTTCAGATTAAATGCCACAAATTACAGGAAAGAGTGAAGTAACAGGGCAGCCAAAAGACACCACAAAGATGGAATGCAAATGGAGAAGATAAGAAAAAGAACTAAATAAGTTAGAGAAGATAAACGCCCTTTTCATACAGATACTGCACAATGGTCTAACCCAGAAGCAGAGATGAAGAAGAGGCCTCAACCACAGACACAACAGAATTTCTGTGTCTATAAAAATAATTATTTTGAAGTGAAAAGATAAGTGGTCACACATGGCATCTGTGATTGTGGTGGGAAAACTTCTTGGTGTCTCAGATTTATGAAGTGTTAAGAACAAAGTACGCATACTGAAACTACAATAGCACTCAACCCTGGTGGTAACCACCTATCAGGCCATGTGGTGCCACAAACAACTGTATCACAATACGAGAAAAAATACTAACGTTCATGGAACTGCTCAGTACCAGAATTAGACAGACAGATAATTTAAATCCAGGAACTCTTTACTGAACAATTTGCAGATCTAAGCTCAATCAACATTTCTCACAGCACGATATCCTGAGGCCCTCCCCTCTTTTAGGGATACTTCCTTTCCTTGCAAAGCCCTTCTGATTTTTAAAACGTTGATAAATTACAACTTCTATAAAACATATAAATTAGAAACTGAATACAGATAATATATTAATTAAAAATCAAAGAAAAGTCTAATTTAATATACTGAGGCACAGCACAAAATAAGTGAATTCGCTTGTCTGACGTAAACACTTGTTTGGCTTGTGAACCACGATGTCAATAACTTTTGGGGTTCTCTTTTTTGAACCACTATTCACTAAATGGAGTTTCATAAACAGTTTACTAAAAGTGACAATTTAAAAGTTAACCAACTTCCTACTTCTATTAATGACATCATACTGAGCTATATTGACTTTATATAAATCAATGTTTGAATAAGCAAACACAAATAGGAACAAATCCCTAGAAATTCATTTTATATATTTGGGAAACAAGGAAATTTACTCTACTTTTTATAAGACATGCTGCATACCTCTGTCTTATTTCCCACAAAATGCAATTTATTTAATAATTTTGTCTTTTTCTGTCCACATAATATGTTTTTCATTAACTATGCACTAAAATTTAAATACCCACCCCAGAAGGATAAAGATTAATGGAGAATTCTGTATACATGAAAGGTGCCACAGATCCCCCCAGGAACAACCCACAAAACTGTTTTGGAACCACTACTGCACAATAATTAAAAATAAACATACCACAGAAATTTAAATTTATTGAATTCCAGAAAGGACTGATGTTTGTTTGTTTGTTTTGTCTGTCACTGTTAATTTGTTCATTCATTTCCCCAGTTAATGTAATTACACTTTCAACATTGTATGGGGCACAATGTACTGAATGAAGAAAAATGTGAAAAAAATAACGCCAGTGAACTTCAAATAAAAGACAGTCTCAATAAACAAAAAATATACCTATACAGGGACATTAACACAAAACATCTTAAAATCTCCAACTAGCTTCTTTATTTTCCTAGTCATTGCCATCTTGGATCCCCATCTAGTTCACCATCAACTTGCCTAAAATATGTAGTTGTCACATCCAATGCTTACTGTATCAGACCATATTAAACCATGCCAATTTACCACTTTCCAACAAATACATCCATACATTAACACAATTTATCCTTCACCTCATTACTAATCATTTCTCTTGTCAACAATGGCAGGTAAGGAAAACATATACAGGCATACAGTGCTTGCATTACATTCTGTAAGGAACAGGTTTGAGTATAAGTGTAAAGTTTTACATAAACACAATGGACACTAGAGAGCCTGTCATATGATTCTATTCCTAACTTGCCCCTCTAATGCAGACTCTACACCTCTCCATACACAAACACAACAAGTATTCTGATTATGTGCAGTTTGAAATTTACCCTCGTGTACTGGAAATGAGGAAGTACAGGAGTTGCTTTCTGGGCCTCTTCCATATGGTGGTCAAGAGTTTCACTGTCCTCTGACATTGACACAGCCACTTCTTCATCACCTGAAACAGACAACACTTACATTTTTTATGAATTACAACTCAGTGCAACAATGTTTATTTTCACTTGGCACAAGCAAGTCAAGTTCTCAACCCTAAGGTCACCCAGGGGCAACAGTAGGAGGGAGAGCATGCTAAAATCATCCGTAATATTACAGCAGCAGCAGTGGCAACAATAACACTGTAAAAGCCATTCCACATTTGTCCCATCTTCATGGGACTTGATCTATCTAGTGACATACATACATCACTCTTGAAACATGTCACATATACCACATACCCCACAGCCTACACCAGGAACATATTTCACATTCAAGCTGGGGAAGATAAACTGTCTGGTTTATCAAAGGAGCATGGTGACAAAAATGCCATGCCAACTTGTGTCAAATACATGCCTACCATACATCTAAAGTTATTCAGGATGACATGATTACAATTACAAAACAGATTAGCATAATCCAAAATACTATTCTCATAGAAAAATAGTATAGGATCTTTTAGCCAGTGTTCCATTACACACGACTGTCAAAAAAAAAAATCTGAGTTCCAGAAGAAACATATTTAAAATTAGCACCATGTTAATTCCAAAGCAGGTGCTTTGTTTTCACAGCACCACCTACACAACTGCTACCAGCTGTACTCTGTATGGTTTTCATATGCATTTCTGCTGCATATTTAACCTGTTCTTATATACACCCCTAACAGCATGTCAAAACAACCTCCAGGAAGACCACAGGAAACAATGTGTGCCAAGAGGAAACATACGAGTCATTTCACATACAAGACAAAGTGGATTTCAGGCTTCCACCAGATGAGAACTGTGCTCTTCTGGGTTATTATGCAGCTAATAGTGGTAATTTCCTACCAAAATGTCAGTAAGAAATTACCACTACTCACTGCGTATAACCTAGTACAGCACAGTTCTGACAACTATTACAGTTATTACAGTATCCAGATAAAGTTCCTCCACTGTGGTGACAAACAGTATGCTGCCTTATCCACATCTTTGATTTGAAGAGACAAAAATAAATCACTGAAATCCTACAACGACAGTGATACATCAGAGTTAATGAAAGCAAGGAAACCACTACATAATATTATCTATAAATTTAACAGTTCATAATTGAAAAAACAAAACATGTGAAAAACATGACACAGACACAAAATGTTACACAATGCTTTGACTCAAACCTTTAAGACTGAGACTCAACCTTCAACTTCTGGTTAGCAGTGATTCTGCACCCAGACACAAAATGTTACACAATGCTTCGACTCAAACCTTTAAGACTGGGACTCAACCTTCAACTTCTGGTTAGCAGTGATTCTGCACCCAGACATTCCTGATGATATCTCCCCACATGATACCTTCTAATTCAAGTTAGACAGACCAACAAACCTTCATTTTGAAGGCCAGTCATTTATTCTTGTAATTTTAAAATGTGTTTTATCAGAGTTCAAGCTTGGTGATCCATACTACAGAAGAACATCTAAGTCACAAGTATTCTACATAAAAGACACCACATCGTATATACAGAGATATGTTGCGTCACATAAGTACAAAACCTCTGAAATAATGCAGTCATCTTGCAAGATTAATAATTCATCAAAATTTGCAATAATACGGTGTATTTAAATATTCTTAATGCTTCCTTACAATGCTCCTTTTCTTTCATCATACTTGTATCACTAGGCAGTTGTTGTGGAAGATTTTGATGACAGTACAGTATACACTTTCCCCAAAATATGGAAGGTTTGCATTGGACCTATGATAAGCATATTTACTTCTCATGTCATTGATGTTTACAGTTCAATGTGCCAAACCAGTCTACTTATGTGAAATTCATTAATGAAAACACACATTCCCCTGGAGAAAGAAAAATCTCTTATTTCTTCAACACATCTACATGCATTTCTATCTCTGGCATAAGCCAGAATAGTAACAGTTTTCTTTCGTGAAGTGAACTTCATAACTGTTATAACAAATTACCCACCAAAACCAGTCCATACTTCATTACAAAATGACAGCAGGCAGAGTAAACTAATAAAACAATTAGAACATCAATACAGCTAATACAGAACATCATTCTAAAGGCACAACATGCTTCACCTTATGATCATCTGATCAATGTGGTTCTTCCAATTTAGGTGATTACTAATTTGCAGACCAAGATTTTGCATCTGCTGACTTGTATACGTACTATTAAATATACCCATACAGTAGTCCACCAATTTTTCATCAACTCTGGAAGCAACTTAAAAACTCTGCCATAATGGCAATATGAAACAAGTTCCACAACAAGCACCCACAATTCTTGAATGACCAGTAAACCTGTTATCTGGCACTTTCTGCTTGGTGCGTAGGGTCATACATTCTTGTACATAAGGGAAAAAAATGCAGTCATTATACTGAAAACTTTAGGCGCCACCTTATGACATTCAGTAGCCCAACTCACCAAACAGTTTGGATTTGTGCACCCCTGTATCTGCATAATGTATACTGTGATGATTTATTCAGTACGGACTTAATTATGTTTGTTTTATGTGGATTTAGGGCCAGCAAGTTAAGTGGTAAACCAAGTTACTTATACTCGAACAAGATTTGCCACCGTACAAAAAACATGAGCATTTTTGCTTCACATTATAACACTAGGTCATCAGACAATAGGTCAATTAGGTACTTTTGTTGCAGAAGGATTATTTATTATGTTTTAAAAAAGCAAAGACATTGGGACTGACACATACCAAACTATTTGTCTTAATGTTCTCCAGTTTGACAAGAAATTCTGAGTTGTGTGACATTATTTCTTGTATCTACTTTCTGTTCTACGTATGTAAAATGGGATTTCGGCATTTTTGAAGCAGGTCCTTGAATGCCAAAACAATGTAATTTAGTGAACAAAATCTCATGGGTTCCAGTCAGAAGCATTCACTAAAGCACAGTATATTCCTCCTACATGCATTTTCTTTTGGTTAATAGCGATCTATCAGCATGCTGTCTGTTGGCCTGAAAGCAGCACGCATTTTCTGAAGAGTGTATTTTTAAGTGTTATTTATTGATTATACACCACTGGTAATGAATGAATACATGAATTAATATGGAGGGTTGGTGGAATATTACTTACAAGAAAACTACAATAAATGTCAGACACTTGTTCCTGCCGGAAACCCCACAGTGACTTTCTTGGGATCAAGTCCAGGCCTCTGCAATTTTTTTTTGGTAGATAACCCTATCCTAAACTGAAATCGTTCTGAGGCTAAAATGCTAGTACACATACAGTGACTTAACCAAATCCACATAATCATGTCTAATACTTAGACAGAAAGTAATTAACAGTAAAATAGGCCTGTAGGTACAGATGGTGGTATACTGGATGTTTACACCATACATGTTATTGATGACAACATTTAAGAAGAATGTGCTGCCTCCATCTTGAGGGCTGATGAAACTGTCCACACACACACACACACACAGGTAATAAAGTGAGTACGGAGAGCTAGTTCTAGCATCCTGATTGTCTCAGCTTTACTGGTTCACAGTTCTTACACCCTGGTCCAAAGTCTATTGCCACTTCCATGGTTCTGATTGTCGACAGTCCGTGCAACCCACTTATATAACTTACCATCCTCACCCTAACCATCTCAGTGTCTAACATGAAGATGGTAACAGCACATGTCCCTGAAACATATGTCAACCTATAAAAATGCATGGTGTCAAACCCTCAACACCCACCATGAAAGCCTGCAGTCTGTCACACAAGATTCTCTCTCTCTCTCTCTGTCTTTTTTTTTTGGGGGGGGGGGTACAGTTTACTACCCATATTTTAAGACAGTCAGAGAAAATGCCTGCACATACTAAGTAATTACAAAAGTACATTGATGGGAGACTAATTAGCAGAGTTTTAGTGGTTATTCCATCATAACATGATTAGCTTTCATTGGAGATAGTCTTTATAGGCTGCCTGAATGCAGAAGTTGAAGTCAGCAAGCTCCTCTACAACACTGGTAACTTTTATCAGCCAACACAGCACCATACCCCAGAAGAAATTAACCTTCTTCATCACTGTTGTAGAAACCTCAAATCTTGTACCCATTATACCTTTTATTTCAGTTTCAGTGATACAAACAATTTTACTTCTAGGGACTTTCCTGAGAAATTAATCTTTTAAAATATTATACCCGTCTTCTCCCACTGAATGTGCAGTGAAATTTTCAGTAAATTTTACAAAAAGAAAAACAATGACAGCATCACAAACTTTTCTGCAATCTTTCTTTTTTCCAAGGGCATTTTCATTCCAAGTCAAACCACACAGACTTCCAAACCTCCGCACTCTTTCCACTTATTTGTGGTATCAACTTGGCTGTAAATCTAATTTTTCCTAACACAAAATACACACACATACTCTCTGTAGGCTTTGTCAACAGGGATCAGATCCTAATTAATAACTATACAACATACGTGAAGCAGCTACTGTTCTTCCATGTAGACAACACACTACCAAAAGTAGTTAACAAAGTACAATACTCAGTAACCCCGTACTGTCACAACAGCCCCTTTAATGTTTAAGTACATTAGCTAATAAAGCAGCTGTCTTGTTCCAGTCTGAATCTCAGCTGGTTAGCGCATACCCTGTGGTTTACTGCACTGTACCTTAGTCTGTAGGAAATGTATCTTTCAACAGGCTAGGAATGCCACCTTCCACATCTTTGCCCTCCTCATCACTTGATCCATCTGATTCCATACAACCTCCACAAATGAGAAATCAACATACAAGTGTACCTACAATTAGCCTAGTTTCTTCTTACATAACAGGAGAGGCACATACCATTCAAAATATTTGCAGTAACAGCATTTCAAATCTATTCACTCAAAATTTCTATATATATATATGTAAAAACTGTCTTGAAATCAAGATGGAATGATTTTCAACGTATAATAAAATTAAGTCACAGCTGCACTTGGACATAATAAACATCCCTCACAATTCACACCATATTCAAGATGACATGTCTCATGGCAAGTCACCAGTTCCTTTCTTACAAACAGATGAAGGAGTTGAAATTTACTCACAAAATGTGACTCTTTTGGTTCGCTGTGGCTGACGAAACAATTTGAATCTGGACCTGGCTGCCAGTGAAGGCTGTGCTTCTCCTATAGGAATGCCCAGTGGACCAGAACGCCGCCTCCGGCTACGGCGATGACGAAGTGGGCCTGGCCTACTCATTTTTACCTGTTTACTTGATATCACCAATAATGCCAATTTCTGGATAAGTCTGGGTGTCTATTACTGAAGTAATGTGGATCCATTCATCTAAACACCACATTAATTTGAAAAATTCTAAAGTACTGCAAAAGAAATTTATTTATTTATTTATCTATATTCTCATTTAAGGACCCGCAAAATATCAGTATGTTTTCTGACTGAACTAAGAACATTTACAATACATAACTAAATGCCTTTATGAGATATGAAAATTAGAAATATGTCGTGTTCATGTGCATTTAATATTTTCAATTGCAACATATGCTTTGGAAATATGAAATAATTTGATGGACACATCTGACTTCCACGTGGGAACTGTAACCTCGGTCAGTCGCCCCATGTCTGAGGGATGCAATGACCAATTGCAGAACTCCATAAGCCCTTTCTCAACGTTTGGGCAATCATGCACAAAAAGAGAAAGAGCAAAGGGTCATAACTTTAAGGTAAGGTTAACGTTGTCCCCATGCACGTCATGAAAGCATACGAGTGAATGTAGATACAGCTCAACACATTAACCCTAGTACGAGGAGGGATTGGCGAGCTTCACGCAGCGGCCATTTTACCCCCGCAAAGCACCCCTAACCCACCGAACAGGAGGCTGCAAGGGCCCAAGAACCGGTGTGGCCTCTTTCGAAATTATAACGTTTCAAGTTCCAGCCACATCCATCACATAACCTAGTCACTATACTCATTATATTACACTCGCCGACTGGTAACTCTAACACAGCCAATCTGTCACGAAATGGGTACGATTAAAAACCCTACTGATAATATTGTTTAGGCCTATATATAAAAAGCCAACTTGTATTTGCTAACTGGCAGCGGTCAGCGGACCACGTGTTGAGAAACACTGTCGAAGTGCACTAACACCACAACATTACGATAAACTAAATACAAAACACAGGGTTTGACTTTTACAAGTACAAATTATCTGACAAATCAGTTCCACCAGAACCCGTAATTTCGGCCAATCACCGAATGCCTATGCGTTAACTAAAGAAACCAACATGCCGTTTGTGTCTGGTAACAACTGCGCTGCACGAACGTCACGGGTACACGGAAGTCAAATTACGGGCATCTTTCACCAATCGGGCTACACTGACTTTACACCAGTGGCAAGAAAAATTAAACAGACAAATTCCGACTTTGCAGGGAAATTTAACTGCAGTGGTGTCTAGAATTCTGAAATATTACTACATGAAAATTCAACTAGAAACGTCATTATTCCCTTCTTACGTTAAAATTGCCTGTAATCGTCATCGCTTGTACTAATATTCTTTAAATAATGGTGCTGAGAAAACAGATGAACCGTGGATGTTCTATATGTTATGTATCTGCTATTGCACAAGACATGTTGAAGGGGCACTAAATGCAGAACGTTTATTTTCCACGTGGTTTCCGATAAGCTAAGTGTATGTATATGTAAACACTACCAAATATGCAATTACTGTTAATATACAATCAGGCACAAACATATAAAAATGGAAAATGCACCACACTAAGCGTACAAGGATATTACGCCATACTAACACGATACACAAAAACCAACTGACATTCAGGGCTTGTAGATTATGAAGGCAGTGAATCCTACACAGCGATTGGTGGAAACTGTCTTAACATGAACTTCATTCGTCAACTGTGTGATGAGGTGAAGGAGTTGATAAAAGTAAAGTTACAGCTACCTGGCGCTTTAAAACTGCCATGGTTACATTTAACAATTATATGGAGGTGAATGTAAGTAGGTACATTATCCATTTCCTTCATTCCCTACCCTTCAGATACAAACTGACAGCAAAGGTTCTGCGACACAAATACAAACGAAAGTCGCGGCCGTACGAAAACGAGATGTGTGGTTCATTATTGATAAAATTATTTATAAGACCTTCCAACACAATCCACTGACTGGCAAATGTCTGCAGTGGTCATCAAAATGGTTTACTCTTGAGTGATAATTAAGTGTAACACTCAAGGGTTTGTTATCTGGATGTCACTGAAAACGTGCTTTAAATTTAAACCTCCGTCTCGTGAAAGTATGTTTATTATCGTCCCAATTCCCGGGGTGCTTCACAGCAGCACGTCCCACTCACTACTCGTACCAGATACACACTGCCAATGTTCAGTAAGCCTCAATGCAACTTCTTTGCAGAGTCACTCATTTGATTATTTTCGAATAAATTCTTTAATGTAACTGGTAATTTATGAAGCCTGTCACATTTTCTTTGGGTTGCAGGGGTCCACAAATTTTACAAAAACCTACGAGCCACCTCTAAATTCTAGGCGTCCGAGGGGTGTCATAAAACAAGTTCCACACTGAGAACCCACAATTTTGGAGTATGAACCTCAGCGTCATCTGGCGCTTCGTGTTCGATGCATGTGAAGTGACACACACTCTTGTATGTCTGGGTGGGGGGGGGGGGGGGACCGGCAATTTTTTACTGAAAATATAAGGGGCCACCGTAAAAACTTTA
>Ga0123355_10005401_pt1 | contig 18692 bp, 10 predicted proteins | sample TergutEmb28metaG_3_FD_89872 | JGI IMG/M metagenome (GOLD analysis project Ga0123355, IMG submission 89872) | Embiratermes neotenicus P1 segment gut microbial communities from Petit-Saut dam, French Guiana - Emb289 P1 | ecosystem: Host-associated > Arthropoda: Insects > Digestive system > Gut ... | reverse complement strand
GTATGGAAAAGAAAAAACTTAAAATTTGGTTGCCGCACAATAATAGTTTTATTGATGAGGCAATTGAGCTATTCAAGGAAAGTTATCCTTGTGCGGGTGAATACGATTTTGTTGTTGAAGTTATCCAGTATCCTCATTTCATAGAGGCATTTACGATGGCTTTGGCGGCTGGTACTACACCTGATGTTATACTGATGAACAATAACGATATAATGAGATTTGCGGAGCAAGGTGCATTTTTGGAAATAGATGATTCTATCAATCTAAATGATTTTGCTCAAGGTAGTTTGCCGCTAAGTTTGAATAGTGGCAGGATTTATGGTGTTCCTTGTCAAGCTCTTCCCATGGCACTATATTACAATAGGACTCTTTTTGAGCAACTTGGCGTTCAGTTTAGTGACAATGTTACATGGGATGAATTTCTTGATGCAGGAAGAGCAATTTTGCACTATAACAACGGAGATTCTCACGATCATATTCGCATTCTGCCTAGACCCAATCTAAATTTTATCCAAATGCTTATGAATTCAACAGGTGAGAGTCATGACAGCATGAATATTGATCATATACAACGAATAACTGAGTTAATGAACAATATGAGAGAGGAAGGATTTTTTCATCCTCAGAATCATAATGAAGAATTGATTTCTTTAATCGCAAGTGGAAAATTAGCTTGTTTAATAGGTGGTCCGTGGATGTATCAATTTATAGATCAAGTTGCTGAGAAACAGTGGGAAATAATTAAAATTCCTCGGTGGTCAAACATGAATCATAATCAAGTTAGTCTAGGTGCAGAATCACTAGCTATATCAAGCACGACTAATTATCCTAGTACTGCCAAAGATTTTATTATGCATTTGGGAACTTGTTTTGACTTAATCAAAACAAGAGCAGAAAATCATCAAGTTCCCGTGTATATGCCGGCAATAAATGGAGGCGTATTGGATGAGATTGTAAGCAGTGGAGCTTTTGACGGGCAAAAGGTTATTAAAATTTTAGCAGAAGTAAATGCTGAGGCTATGCATTTTAATATAGGGGCAAACACGCGTGCTCTTTTGAGTTTCCACAGTGACGGAATAATAGATGTTTTTAACGAAAAAGTATCAATAGACCAGATGATAAGTTGGCTTGCGAGTCACTTGGGGTATATAGTATGTTCCGGCAATTACTATTGGCAAGAGTGGGATAATTGGCATAATTGGATTCCGCCTAATAGCAGCGGTGGTGGTAGTAATCCACCTAGCGGCGGCAATCCGCCTAGTGGAGGTAATCCGGTCAGTGGGGTTTTGCAAAGCATAAGAATAACAGAGCAACCACACTTTAGGAATTATCTTGAAGGTGATGATTTTGACCCAAGCGGGATGGTTGTAGAGGCACGCATTGATGGTGTTTATAGGGTAATTAGTAATGATGAGTTAGACATACAACCAAGCACTAATCTGCAATTAGGTACTACATTTATTGTAGTATCATACAAAACAAAATGTTCAAACGGAATTTTAAGAAGTGCTGATGCAACAATTAATTGTATAAGTGTTATAAGAAAGTACAGGTGGCCTCTAAGTAATTTAGCCAAGGGAGACCCCCTAAACAGAAGAACACTCAACCCAATTATACTTGGTTTAAATGAATTAATAACAATTTCCTTAAACAAACAACAATTTCCGCCGCGTCATTTTCATGCTATACAAATTGAACAAATTATTGATCAGTCTACAAAATTAAATGCAGCAAAATTCAATTCAATTAGAGATGTAATAATACAAATGGCGGGTTTTTGGGGGATAAATAGCAGCTCAATTCAAATACCTGAATTCACTGATGAAATCACTCCTCTAAATGCTACCAACTTAAACAGCATTGTTAGCGCATTAAACCAAATAGATTTTGCGGCTAATCCTAATAGACCCCTTAACAGTATAAATCATACGGTAGTTGTGGCTGATGTTGCTAACGCTTCTGTGGTAGTCAGAGTAGAAGAGCAACTAACATCAAACGATAGATTTCCTTTTGGACCTCCTTATAGAATAATTGCAGAACACAAAATAGCTGGCATATATCCAGTTCAGCGTGGACATAGAGTTAGAGTAACCTATACTGCAAATCCAGGGTTTGAATTAGTTAATTTTACTGGACCTGTACCAAATGGCGAATGGTGGACTGCAATGAGCAATATGAGTTTCTCTGCACAAACTCAAGCAATAGCTCTAACAAATTTCAATGTGTCAGTTGCAAATGTGCCAAATGCAACGGTGGCTGTAAGAATATACGACGCGGGTGGTGTATTCCTTAGAAATGGAAGTGTGGGAAATAACACTATTGAGCAAAGTCATAGAGTTAGAGTAACCTATACTGCAAACAGTGGTTTTCAAATAAGTGGATTTAGTGGTCCTTCTGGTCAAAATGGAGGACAATGGACAATAAGTTCCAATGCAAATTTCTCTGCCACGACTACTCAAGCTCCTGATTGCTGCCCTCCGCTTTTTGAGCGAGCTTCGTTGATAATTTTTAATGAAAACGATCTAGTCTCAATGCGAATTGCTGACACAATGCAATCATATTACGCTAATACAGAAATGACTCTTACAGTATATAATTGCCAGAGTGATATATCTCAAGTAATTAATGCAATAGATACAGCAATGAATCACGATGATGACCTACTATACATTATATCACCAAATTTTAATGACTTTAAGGATAGACTGAACATAGCCAAGAAAGCGGGAAAACATATATGTTTATTAAAATATGCCCCTCCGCAAGAGTATGAACACTTGTTTAATTTTTTTGTTGGAATTGATGTGTTTGAAGCAGGTAGATTATTAGGAGAAACCATGAGTGAGTATTTTCCTGATGGTAGAAATTTTGCAGAGATAAGTCTATGTCTTTCCAATAAATGGTCGCAAATGCTTAGTACAGGTTTTAGAGATGGTATAATAAATGCGAATAATATTACAGAACTAAATTCTCAAAATGTAAATACAATGGATGGTGAAAGAGTTCTAGGTGTGATGGAAATTATTGTAGCGGCACATCCTGAATTGGAGTCAGTTTTTACTCATACAACAAGAGGAAGTGTGGCTAATGGGACGATACAAGCATTGCAGAATGCAGGTGTAGATATAGGCGACAGTGGTGTAGTGACAATGTTTGCATCTGATGAAATTGATAGTTTTATGTGGGACTTGATGCTATCGGGCTATGCAAATATCGTGGTAGCTCCACATTATGAAGGTACCCACTCATTCTTAACGGCAATAGCCATAGACATAACGCAAAAGTTAATGAATGGCGAAAGTTTTGAAAAGTGGAACTATGTGCCACTCACAGTTTATGTCAATGGTATTTAAGGAGGGTGAATGTTTTACACAGTAAGAGAGATTTTAGTGATAGTGGGTGCTATAGTGGGAATTATAAGTACCGCTGTACCGCTTATTATTAAACTTATTAAAAAGTCAAGACAATGGACAAAAGAACGGGACTGGAATAAGATTATGGAGATGTTGCCTCGGCTAATTGTCGAGGCAGAACACTTCACAAACTACACCGGTCAAGAGAAAAAGGAGTTTGTCAAGTCAAGGTTAGCTATTTTTGCGATAAATAATAGAATTGCATTTAATGAGACTGGGCTTGAAGCAGCTATTGACGATGCTGTCAAACTCACTAGAGAGGTTAATGTAAGGGAGAAGGATGAGCATTCAACTACAATTATGCAAAATCCGGATTTCAAATCAATTACCAATATGAATCAATGTAGCCGATTCATATTTACAAAAACAAATAATAAATCCACGGAGGAAAATTAAAATGGGAACAATTAAATTTAATAACGATGATAAAAACAAAAAAACTAAAAAAGCCGCTGATAAAGTTGAATCAAATAATGACAATCTAATTAATGATGAAACATTAGAGGCTCCAATAAGCAAACCGTTGGCAAAGCCAAAATGTGCAGCAGTAGATACTTCTGCCAAAGAAGAACCAGCACTGTTGTTTGAAGATGTGTTAAAACGAGAAGAGTGTGCCAAGCATTTTTGCATGAGTGATGGTACATATAAGGCTTTCTATTATGGCACTCCTGTACACTACTTTAATGAAAACACTCAAACTCTTGAGTCAATTGACAATACTTTAGAGCATGCATCGGACAGTGGACAAGAGGACGATTTTGATGGTTATATTAATAAAGCACATGACCTAAAGGTTAAATTTGCAAAATCTATAAATAGCAAAAATACTATGTCAGTTCAAAAAGGCGAACACAAACTTATTTGGAAGTTGCTAGGGAAAACCGACACTAACAATAGGAGTAATTTTGAAAAACTAAATCATTCTGAAGCTCAAGTGATTAAGGCGATATCAGAATTGGAGGCAAATTCTGAACAAGATAATCCACATTATTACACCCAAAATCTTACTAGTGAAATTCGTTATAATGAATTCATAAAAGATGTAGATTTACAGTACATACTTAATGGAAACGGTGTAAAAGAAAATATCATAGTAAAGGAACGATTAGACAACTATGAGTTTGCATTTAAGCTAAAAGTTAAAAATCTTGAATTAAAACTTGCTGATGAACAGAAAAGTATTGAGTTTTTTGCAAGTAAAACTAACGAAGATGGTGTGATTGTTAAAGAAACCATATTCATTATGCCTGCTCCTCATATGTCAGATTCTGTTGAGGGATATAGTGAAGACATTATATATCATGTAGAGGATAGAGGCGGCGGTGAGTATTTATTCAAGCTTGTACCTAGTAGAGAATGGCTTAATTCCCAAGATAGAGTTTTTCCTGTAAATATAGACCCAAGTATTTTTGCGGCTAATTTTCAGTCTAGTTTAAATAATCAGCTTGTATTAAACATAGTGACGGAAGGACCACAACCCAGTGTGTCTACTGGATTGGTTTATGTATCAGGTGGTGGCGCCATGACACATGGGAACCCCCCACCTTCAATGCCCTTGCGCACGGTTAACATAGGCTTTAGAATACCTCAATTTATGCGAACAGAACCGGAGCGTATAATTAGTAGTCGTTTATGTTTTCAGCCCTATGTAAGATATCGTGGACGCAACCAAAATGGGATATTAAATGTTCAGCGAGGAGCAGAAGGTGAAAATTCTTTCAATAATACAACACTAGGCACACCAGGTGGAGCTCGTCGTGTTATAAGCGTAGAATTAAATGCAGACACTCTTCAAATGACGAACAATGCTATAAGAATGACAGGGGAAAATGCATTGTTTATTGACATAACGAGAAACTCATTTTTGCTAGAAGTCGCATACAATGATATAAGAAATGCTTTTAGTGATGAGTGCCATACTTCATCTATAGGACGAGCTGGGACAGGTTTGATTGATTTAAGTACAGGAGATCTAAGGTGGGTGCATGAAAATATATCTTTAGGTGGGTTAAAACTCCCTATGCAAATATTTCAAGTATACGACAAGAAATTTGCTCGCAATGGCGAACTTGGGGCAAGAAGGTCTGGGGAAAGTGTAGTTGCTCCGTTTAATCCGCAAATTTCAATGGGACATGGTTGGAAAACTAATTTGCATCAATATCTTGTGCCATTCAATCGGCCAAATATAGACGGTATGAGTAGTCGACCTATGGTGTACATTGATCATTTAGGAAGAGAGCATTTATTGTATAATTTATTTATTCCAAATTGGGGTATGCATGAAATGAGAAGCGAGAGCGGACACATTTCTATGCAATCTGGAGCACAGTTTAGGCAATTGAGAGATAGAGTAGGTAACACACTTGTATTTGGACAAGACATGGGCGGGGAAAGATTCGCCTTGACTCAAATTGTAGATAGTTCTGGTAATCGAATGAAAATAAATTATGAGGGAAATAGAATTCAAAGCGTAGAGGATGGGGCTGGAAGAGTAGTGATATTTAATTACAATAATTCTGGAGATAGATTGGAGACAATAATATATAATGGAAATATCACTAGGTTTATATATGATAGCGGAAGATTGCGTCGTGTAACATACCCGGATAACCAATTTACTCAATTTGAATACGACTCAAGTAACAACACCCCTATATTTAGAAATGACTTAACTCTTGTGCGAGACCAAAAGGGTCATGCAATAACTTACACTCATACTGCAAACAGGATTTCAATTGTTGAAAATACTAATGTCAATAGAATTAGGCATAATGATAATATTGAACTAGGTTCAAATGATCGCCCACAAGTAAACATAGATTTTGCTAATAGAAACACTTTCATACATACTATAAATGCAAATTTTAGAACCAGATATAGATTTGATGGGAATAAAAACTTGCGTGATATTAGTGAAGTGCAATTGGATGATGAAACTTTGATTCGGGAGTTACTAAGAAAAACATTCAGCGTTAGTTCCAATGGGAACATTACAACATTGAGAAAAACCACTCCAACGGAAACCATGCAACTGAGATTTGATAGAAATAGTTCTCAGCAAATAAGAGTCTCAGAGATGTTTCCGTCTGGTTTTTCACATCGTGAAGGTAAAATTGCAATTATTGAAGCTGATACTAATGGAAATATTACACGAGAGCAGTCAGAGGCTTATGCGGAAGGCGGTCATAGAAGATTTAACACTGATTATGCACATGACCATAGAGGCTTAATTGAAAATATGCATGACTCAAGTTCAAGGCAGCAAACTAACAATTTTGATGAAAATGGCAACATCGAGCAATCGCAAACACAATTCGGTAGATTAGTTGGTGGCAATGCAAAAAGACAACGATTTGAATATACCCATGATGGCAATTTTTTATATAAATATTATGATTATACTCAGAGAAGTTCTGAGCTAGTCACAACTATTTTCAATCATACAAGTGGAAAGCTTGAAAGAATTAGTCTTGATAATAATCATGTTATAGATTATACTTATGACTCAATGACCGGATTAATTAACAGTGCTACGACAAGAATAGATAATAATATTTTAGTTAATCGCTATTTTTATACTCTAGGATGTTTGACAAGGCTTGAAATTTATGATACAGAAGAAATAGAAAACGCAACTCCTATAAGAGTTTTTGAGTTTGAGTACGATGGTTTTGGAATCTGCACTAAAACTACAATGAACGGCCATACTTTGTCTGAAAAATCGTATTCCGTTGCTTCTGCTGCAGATGAATATGAAAATTGTCAGATACAAACAACATATAAGCGGGGAAATGTCGATGGAGTCAACAAGGACTTTACTCAAAAAATATTTTTTGATAGACATGGTCGTCCAGATAATATGACAGAGTCTTTAGGGGCAACAGCACCGGTTTATAATGACAATGTATTTCCTAGATTAAATGTTGCTTATGATAATGCTGATAGACCATATATCATAACACAACACCTTAATACAACGGATAATGTTAAATATCAATACTCTTTTGGAGATCAAGTAGATACGGGCTTTACAACAAATGAGGTTTCTATTGTTGATCAGAGTGACAGTTTTATTCATAAAAAAGAACTAAAAACTTCCGAGGTTATCAATCAAGCAGAGCAATTAGTTCACAATGCTGTGCACTTTACTCACTCTGAGCTAGAGTTTGGACAATTATCACCTAATATTTACAATTACAAGTATTCTAATCTTTTTGGAGATGAATATACAAACCAGTCAGAGATTATTCCTAATCCAATGCGCACATTAGAAACAATGCTTGAACAAGTTGACTCTAGCGTAGCGAAAATCACTTATGGATATGATAATAATGGACGAGTGCAAACTAAATCTTATGCTAAGTCAAGTCCAGACAATTTCGCTACTACACCTACTTTTGCAAGTGAGACTTATAGATACCGGCGAGGACATGGAAATAATCTTACAAATCAAGTTGATAGAATTAATTATGCTTGGAAAAATGGCAACACTGCGATTGAATATATGTACAATAGTCACGGTAGGTTGACTTATATTCTTTCAACAAATGTAAGTATACGCTATCAATACGATTCGGTCGGTAGATTGATAAGAGAAGATAATAGACCTCTTAATGTTACAAGAGTAACAGAATACAACGCTTTAGGTAAAATTAAAGCAATAACAACATCAGCTTTTACTATTTTTCCCAATTTTACAGGCACAAGGATTGAATATGAATATGATAATGAACGCAAGCGCTTGATAAGAGTAGGAGAGAATCCAATAACAACACACTATGATAATCTAGGTAATCCAAGTGACTATAAAGGAAATTTGTTAGAGTGGGAAAGAGTTGGCGATTTAACAAGGTTTGGCAACACTACATTTAGCTATGATATGCTGGGCAGAAGACTGGACAAGCGGAGGAGGCATGATAATCAAATCCTAAGTTCATATTTCTCTCATGACGGAGTTGTGCATGGCGAATGCAGGGTTTTGGACAAGCGAAATATTGTGTATAACTATGATGCCGGCGGAATTTGCGGGATGAAAGTTTCTGATATGGGTAATTTTCACTTTACAAAGAATGTCTTTGGTGATATAATTGGGATACTCAATGATGAGGGAGAGTTAGTAGCAAGGTATGAGTATGATGCATGGGGAAATCAAATTGTCATAGATCCTAGCGGTGCGATTGATCCTATGAAGCGTATAGAGTCTGTGTATGCGGTGCCTGTGGTGGGAGATGATACAAAGGTTGGAGATGACACGATTGCAGGTGGTGTTTTGGTGACTAGTTTGCCGGATTTTATTGGCAACATAAACCCATGGCGTTGGAGAGGACAGTATTTTGATGTTGAGACAGGCTTGTATTATATGGGTGGGAGATATTATGACCCTGAAATTGGACGGGTGATAAATGAAGACTTGGATGATGCTGGAATGAGTGGGGATTATGGATATGAAGTAGTTGATGCGAGAGAGATTTTTCCTGTAAACCATTTCAACCCAGCAACATGGGGATATCCTGAGGCTAGGTTTCCAGATAGACCAGAGCTACCAATACCATACTCTCCAGCCAGTCTGAGTCAAACATTGTCCCCTCCGAGTACATTTAGAAACTGGTGGAATAATTTGCCGAGTTGGGCAAGGTGGACGATAGGAGCGGTTGCAGTGGTTGGTCTTGCTGCGGCGACGGTAGTGACAGGGGGATTGGCTGGTTTGGCTGCCGCCAAAGCTGGAGCAATCAAAACAGGTGTGGTACTAGGTGCAAAGGCAGGAGCGGCTAAGTTTGTCGCAGGAGGAGCAAAAGCACTTGGGTTAGGATTCATCGGCGGAGGTAAAGGTGCTAGTGGAGTTTTAGGAGCAATGGCCGCAGGCTCTATTCTATCTGCTACAAGCGGTGCAATTTTTGGTGGCATACAAGGTGGTTGGGACGGAGCGGCTAGTGGCTTTGGAATGGGCGCAATATCCGGTGCATTAGGCGGAGCAGTTGGCAAAGCTATAGGTACAGGAACTACTCTTGCTTCCAAAATGGGCGCTAATGCCTTAGCATCTGGAGGCATGAGTATGGTAACGCAAATGGTCTTTACAGGTAAAGTTGATTGGGGTAAAGTCGGAATTGCTAGTATCATGGGCATATTTGCACCATTTGGGTTTCTCAAACCAGCTACTTCACCACTTAAAGATGCACTAGATACACTGCGGTGGTTTATATAAAATTTTGTGTTTAACCTCTTTGCTTTTCATTTAGCGAAGAGGTTAAAACACTTTTATAGGAGTAATAATATGGAAAATCTAACGCAAGAAACAAATAAAATTGAGGTTATAGGGTTAAAAAACTATTGCCCTCCTAACTGGGGTTTCTTAATATTTATGTATGGCATAATATTCATTTTGCCGTTTATTATATTACGATATAAACCATCAGGCGATAATCTTATACTTTTGGACAGAGAGAAGAGGACAATTTTTCTTGACCAAAAGAAGCGAACGATAGCATTAGAGGAGATAGACCGGATAATTTTTAAGCATAGAAGTCCTGACATAGCAAGACCAGAACCTCATGGAAAAATAATTATCAGGACAAAAGATGGTAAAAAGTATAAACAAAAGCATTTAGCAAATGTTTTTGGAGTTGCCGAGAAAATTGTTGAAGAAGCTGTTAAACTAGGACTAGAGCTACCTAAGATCATTTGTAGTATTTCAGGTTTACCTATTGAAAAGGAACAGCAACTTGAATTTTATCGTAATCACATGAAAACTGGAGAGTGGGGTTAACACATTATGCAAGGTACAGCTTGGACTGTAGTCAAAAAAGTAGACAATGTTTTAAGCAAGCAAATTATCATTAATGATAATAATTTTTTATAAACATACTATTTTTCCCAAATACTTTGTTCTAAAAACAGCAATAATTTTTTATTTAGGATTTGGATGTAGTTTTCTGCTACATCCATTTCTAGGCTCAAGCATTTTTGGGTTAAAGTGCGGATGTAGAGACCGTTGTAGATTTTTTGGAGTTGGTGGGGGGCATGGGAAATGGCTTGAGTATAGAGTTCAAGCGTTTGAGAGAAGTTTTTTGGGTGGATAACATTTTTTGAATCGCCTATCATATCTTTGTGGGTGTAGTATTCCTTGATGTGTTCAAGGTCTTTTCGGATTTGTTCTATGGTTTTCATTGGAGTCTCCTTTCCGCTTGCCAAAGCAGGTTTTATGGCAGTTATATTTTGTTTTCGTTGTTTTTAGAGAAAAGCGAACTTAAAAAAATCTCTCACAATGTTTGAGATAGAATTTTCTAAAAATTATCCAAAACTTGTGAGGATTTTTAAGGAAAAATATACTGAAAACATACTCCAAAACCTTAAAAGTTGGGGAAGTGGGCGTGGGGCGTGTGCTTGTCTTGATACAAGTGGCGTCGCCTGCGGCTCCGCCAGCGACAAGCACACGCCCCACGCCTGTTTTTAAGGATTTTTTAGATATTTGCGAGATAATTTGAGCATAATTAGACGGTGATTTTAGGTGTTTGGAATAAATAATGAGTCAGCTTTAGACATTTAAGAGAAGAATCTAGGGTTAAAATCAGTTAGATTTTCTCATCATTTTGATGGTGTTGCTGCTTACATTTCCCATATGAGTACCTTCATCAAAGCACTTAAAGTCATCAAATAACAACAATTTTTTATCTTCCAAGCCTACCCTGCAAACCACATCACTATCCTCAATATCTGAGATGAAATATTGCGACAAACCCTTTGAATACACTATCTTTTCACCTGTTTTTTCTAGGTATTTTAGAAGGTATCCAAGTGCCTCTCCTAAATCATTTTTACCTGTAATCACACTAAAATCTGAGCGGCCAAAATGAGCATTGAAATAAGTGTTTTGTATTGTAATTTGTCTCTTTTTTGTGTTAGTGTTATAATCGCTCTTCTCAAATAACAATCCCGGCATCGTATCCTCTGCTATAGAAAAAATTCCATGGAAATGCAACCTTTTATTCTTAGGCGACCGCTCCCAAACACCAATATATCTCCACTCTTTCCTGTTACTAAAATGCTTTAAGCATCCTTTCAAACCCTTAACAAAGCTCTCTTCGTCGTGCAATTTATCATCAAAGGTGAGTGTTACGAAATAATTAAACTCCTGCAAATTAGCCTTTCTGACACACCTAACACGGCGGGCAATTAGGTTTTTACGCTTTCTGTCTAGGTGTGTAGTCACATAAGCAACAGCCTCATCATGCGTCTTAAAATATTCCTTCATAGCAATTATTATTGCGCTTTTTAGCTTAGATTTTGACAGTCCCCTATGCTCTGTATATAGCTTTTCAAACAACTCTTTTTTAGTAGTTTTGACTAGTTTTTTAGGTTGGATAGATAATGTTTCTTCTAAATTTTCCTCTTGGATAGGCGAAATCTGTGCATCAACACTATTCTCTTGACACGCTATTTCAGTAGCTTTCTCAGCATTTATATCTGCATTTATTTCCTTAAAAACAGTAATCACTTCTTCCGATGGCTTAGGGCGACCCCTTTTTCTAGGCGGGCGAGTAGTTTTTGGGATAGCAATAAAATGACTACCGTCATAATAGACTTTAGTTTCTTTATAAGGCATGATTACTCCTAATATATAAGCCTAGCCGCCGTAGCCGCCCGCTAAAGCTGGCGCCTTCGTCGGCTGGCTAACCCAATTTATAGACAGCACTAAAACGCTTGTACAGTGTTTATCCCGCTAACCCGCTATTGATAAACACTGCCACCAAGCGTTTTTTGAGTGCATTGTCTTACAATACTAACCAAACATTGAGGTTTGTCCAGCCTTAACTATTTTTGCTTGGTTGAATTGTGGATACTTCATTCCGGCAGCAAGCTGCTTGTGAAAAATACAAACAGGTACAAGCTCACCTAAAAAACTCTTGTCGGTTAATTGCTTAAATAAAATGCCACCAATAATCCTAATCTTTGTGTTTCCATAGACATTTTTTAGTGTCATAATCTCTATGCAATTATCACAAACACCATCAATTAAATCAAGTTTGCAAACCTTGACTTGTATAAATTCACCTTCATCACCTTTAATCATCTTAGTTTCGTGCATAAAAATTACTCCAAAATCACTAATTGTACTTAATCAAATCATTTATAAAATAGCTATTCTGCTGCTCCAGCTCCGCCATACTTGCCTTTACACTTGCATACTCTGCCATATCCTCTATTCCTACATTGACCTCTTTTAATCGTTTAGCAAAAATATCTTTATACGCATCAGTAGAAAACCTATCACTGTAAATCTTCTTTGTAGAAACATAATAAGGACTTTCCTTTATGATTTTCCCACTAGCCGCATCCTCTATCGCTAAGTGCCTTACATGATAGCCAAATCTATTGTAGATACTAGTGTAATAGCGATAAATTCCACCGCCTAGTTTTTTGAGTAGGTGCATTACTAAAGTATTATCACCTCTGTTAATGCGATATGAGTTGTAAGCATTTTTGAATTTAGGGAAAATGAAACTGTATAATAACTCTTCAATGAAGAATAGTGGCATAGCTAGTTTAATCTCAGACTTCTCTCTAATATGCACTATTTCACATAAATCCCTAGCATCACTACCTAAACTCTCAGGGCGCTGCTCATCTAAAAATACTCTGACAAAAGGAAAGTTTGCAACGGTGCTGGGATGACGGATGAGTTTTAACATATCGTTAAACTTGTCTGTCAGCACTGTAGCCCTTGTAGTCAATCTCTCTAGCTCTTCCCTTGCCTCATTAGCTTTCAAAGCACTTGTGCCGGACTTAATTTTGTCTAACTCCCGTATGGTTTTTCTTAACTCTGCTATAGTTTCTTGTATCTCTTTTGACTTAAATATGTTGCCTCTTTCTTTTCCCGCTTCCGTGCAACAAATTGTACCGAATTCCCAAGCACCTGCATTTTTATTGTTCTCAATCAGCTTTTTACCTAACCGGAGCATGTCAAAATCCAGTATGTGTGAAAACTTAGAATGGTGTTTCATCAGCCTAGTATTTCTTTCAAAAAAATCTGTGTCCCAATATGGCATATTCCCTTTATCTCTTTTTATAAAATCCGTGCGTATTGAGTAGTTGGATATTATAAGGCTGGTGTTGACTATGTAGATAAAGTAAAGTTGAACATAGTCCCTTAATGCATCAAACAGGTTTGTCATGGTTTTTTTATCATCATATTCTAAACCGTACTTTTCAAAATCGTAGCTGAACAGGATTTTTTTGTGACGGGGCTTAACATTCTTTTTCCTACATTTTTTTAATATCAACTTAAATTGCTTTTCTTGACTGTCTATCCATGCTTTGCTACTCGCAAGATTGAATATGCTGCCCTTGTCCATCTCTTTTTTCAATGCGTTCTCTAAGACTATATACGGGAAGTTCGGGAACTTCAAATCCACTTCCAGCATTAATTCATAAGCCTTGTGTCTAAAGATTGCTTCGGTGGATAGAGCCATGTCGGTAAGTAAAGTTGTTTTGCCGGTGCCCATTGTTCCGACCAGCATTGTGCAGATTGACCTCTCTAAAATGAAGCCCTTATTCATCAATTCCATGTGCCTCAAGCGGTCAAGAGCCTTGCGTTTTCTGCGGCGGTCTATCATATACGACACCAAGATTAGCCACATCCAAAGCGGAATAATGCGGAATGCAGGAGCGAGTAAAACCACTGTGTTGTAGAAAAAATGATAGAGTGCCACGAAGTTAAACGAGATAAAGAAGTATAACAGGATAGCAACCACACCTAATATAATAGCAAAGACATTAAAATTGAACAGCCAAATCAGTAGCCATATTTTTGGAAATCTGCTGTGCTTAATGTAGGCTAATAGCGACACTAAATAATCCTTAACTGGCATATAAACCCGCTTAGACACACAATGAAAGGCTTTTAATGGCAAACTATTTTTGTTATACTTGTTGTTATGCCGTGTAAAAATGCGTTTTATGAATTTTCTAACAGCAAAAATAAATAAGATTAGGAATGGTAAAATTGATACAAGTATCATCATAAAGCCTTCCAAACTTCCGAGATACCCTCTGAAATTATCCCATGTAAAAAGTATTCTAAAAAACTCTCCAAGATTAGTCCATAATTCTCCGCTTGTTTCAGGCAGAATATTTATGTTGCCGCAGGGAGCATTGATGGGACTATACTCTGGCAGTTGGTAGGCGAATATAAATCTAATGTATCCCAAAAAGCTATGCCACAAACCCACCCCGCTTCTTCCAATACTGAAAAAAGCGGGACGAAAGAGTGTGGCTGTCAGCACCAAAAAAACCGCTGTCAACACCAGACAAATAACTAGTCTATGATTTTTCAGTAATTTTTTCATGCTACCCCCTAATCTGCATCCATGTATACACAAGGTAGCCTGCAATGAGAATAATTTTGAGTAGCAGAAATAATTTAAGTAGATTTTTGAATATCCTCATAAGCTAATTCCTCCTGCCTTTTCGTTTGATTAATCCGCCTATGAGAGATATGATTAGAATTAAAAGCAGCAACCCGACAACAGCAACAAGAATTCTTGCAGTAGTAAAATTTTCATCATCAAAATTATTGTTACTATTGCCATCAGTATTACTATTGCCGTTACCTCCATTGTTTTGCTTCCCATCTATGACACCCTCTAAATACGATATTTCACTTTCTAAATTGGCAATATCGTTTTCAAGCCCTGCCACAAGCTCATTCAATCCGTCTATTTGCTCTGCCACTTCCTCATTGTCCGCCTCTAATTCATTTATCATGTCTAAGGCATTTTGCAGCTGCATATTTATGTAATTTAACTCACTTGTCAAATTATTAACAGCATTAGTCAGATTATTTACATTGACATTTGCAGAATTTAATAGAGAGTTAGCGTGTGAAAGTTGACTATGTAATGATGATATTTGTGAATTTAAGCTGTTTATTATAGCTAATAATTCGGCTATTATTTGAGAATTGCCGTCACCGCCAAACCAATACCTAAAACCCATAGCACTAAATGATTCAAACCAAATACCAATATCCGCTAAATTTATCGCCCAATGAGATGACACCACATTCCAATTCATAAAATCTAGTTCCCAATAAAGCCACCATTGATTTGAAAACTCATGAACACAAACTATAAAGCTGAAAAAATCATCGGTTATAATAACATTAGCTATTCTATAGGCACAAAGCATACCGCTTATAAAATGAAGTTCAAAGTATTGTTGCTGCGACCAAGCAAATTCAAGCCAATTCATTATTTCATCAAAGTTTATTGTGTTGGAGTCAAAGGAGAAGCGGCTAAAGCGAATTTCAACATAAGGAAAAGAGTGCAGGGGTGCTATTGTCGTTTGAGTAAACTCTACAGCCTCTAGCAAGAGGGCATGGGATAAATTACACTCATTAGCACTTACACCATCACTAACAGTCTTTGCCCCCATAAGAGAAAAAGCTAATACAATCGTTAAAGCAACAGCAAGCAATAATTTAGTAATCTTCTTCATCTTCAACCCTCCTCTTGCTGTTTCTCTTTTCACCTCTATGCTCCATATTACTCATAACAATAGTAGTACCGCTCCCGTTTTTTTGTTTAGACGGAAAGAAATACTTAAATACCCAAATAACAGCAAATACGACAACCAAGCCTATTATTATTCCACCTAGAATTAACAAGGGGCGAAATATACCTCCCATTCTACCACCAAAATTACTCAAGCCTTCCCAAAAACCTTGCCAAGTATTAAGATTTTGACTGTCCCTGTGTTCAATGGTCACTCCGTCTGTGCTGTCTCCGTTCATTAACCGCCAATCCTCATTATAGAAACTCCCTAGATTAACAACGGGAACATCAAAGTTGCCAAAGGGTGTCGGCACAATGTGCATATGAAAATCTACCCCTCTATGCAGTAAATCCTGCACTGTCATCGCCTCAAGTAAAACAGCATTTTCTATACGCTGTTGCTCGCCGTTTGTGGTTATAATATCGTTTCCATGAAAGAGTATAGGTAAGCCGTTTCTTTGATTAAACAAGCCAAATCCAAAGAAGTCTGTCAACTGCATTGTTCTAGGATTAACCCTAATATCTCGTCCGTCCTCTGTTATTACTGTGTAGCCTGTAAGCGGCTCTAAAATTTGCGACCATGGATGAATTGTTGCAAAGCTGATTTGGTGCAACAAATCCCCCAAAACAAAAGTCTCCATCGTATCAAACATATTGCGTAGCCTGTTTAATTGCCTAAAGTGTGTCCACGCAGGTCTCCACCATTCAGCAGGTTGAGGAAAGCCTACTCGGTTGTAATCCAACACCCTTCCATTCATGTCATACACTCTAAATCTGTTGTTAGCGAATATCCACCAGCCTGTCCTATAGGGTGTAATAGACACAAATATTTCATTGTATCTGCCGTTTGGAAGTCTATAATTGACAAGGTATATTGTAGTATCTAAACGGATTGTCCTAGTATACCTGCCACCACTCCTAAGCTCATTCCTGTCCAGTCTGCTATTCAAAAATATAGCTAAATTTCTATTTGCCCCATCTATAAACTCGTTACTTTGCTCGTTATAATAAATTGCTAGTGAGCCGTTTTGTGAGCTTGCACTGTTATCATCAATGGTTATAATATCTCCGTTGCTTGCAATAACAAGGTTTGCTTCTTGTAGTATAAATAGCCTGTTTCCGTCACCTGTATAGACAGAACCCTCTCTAACATCATAATTAAAGCTATCGGCAAAAGGAGCAACGGCAGGCACAGGAACTTTATATTGAACTGTCAATTCCTCCGCTTGTTCTAGCATTCTAGCCCTAAAGGTTTCCATGCAACGCATACGGCTGTTAAAGTATTGATACATGGCTTGAGATTCTAAGGCAGAGGCACTTGTGATAGTCATAAATGGCACGAGGGATATTATGCAGGCGATAAATAATGACAACGCTAGAGTCAGCTTAATTTTCATTGTTTTTTGCATCTAGTTCCTCCTATTAAAAATTTTAGCTATACCACCAAAAAGAATGATTATGACAATCAATCCAACCACACCGCCAACCACTAATAATGCAATCATTGCACCATCAATATTTTCGCTGTCGTTATCATTATTGTTATTACCGTTATTGTCGGGTGGGTTTATGCCACCACCAGCACCATTTTCAGCGGCTGCTTCTATGGATGCTCGTGAAATATGAATAGCAGGACGAACTCCTCTCGTGATAGTGCCTGCACCAAAAAAGTGGAAATAAATACCGCAATAATTTATAGAGTGAAAAGGTGGCAAGTCCTCATCAATGAGATGAGGCGGTCTTACAAAATGCTCGTATCTTAAAAACGCTTGCTGTGCATTAGCTCCACCATCAGCATGAGGAGTAAACCCTCGCAGATTAGTAGTTTCTTCCGTAAATCCCCATACTCCGTTATACCTAGTTTCCTCAATGGCGGGTAGCCAAATTAAGTCGCCTGCAACAGCACCAAACGCAGTTGTGCCTTTAGGCAAGATGTGGTATCCTATAGTCCCGATTCTTGATAACACATGGTTAAAATCGTCAATTATATTTTGACGGATAGTGCTTGATGCGTACAACTCGGAAGTGCCATAAGCGGAAGTTCTGTATGTTTGAGATGCCCAAAATGTTATTCTATCGTTGTCGGCATTTACTATTCTCCAATTAAGGCGGGCAAGTGCCACAGCATATTGAGAGCCATAATTGGCATCAGGGAACAACCTAAACTGCATATTCCTGTCAATAGAGGTGTTTACATTCGGAGTGCTGCCTAGAGCGGTCATAATATTTTGAGCTTGTAATCTTGTCATCTGTCCCGTCACATTAAATAGTGATAGTGAAGTGGAGGCTTCAGCTTGAATTGTTTGACTGAAAGACGAAGTATTTGACGGGCTAAATAATCCGCATAGTGTTAGCGTTATGGTTAGAGCCAAAGCCAAAACCAATAATGCTATTCTTTTTTTAATACTTGTAATCTTTTTCATAATGCACCCCCTTACCAATTCCAATCATCGCCGTCATCAGCATATTTTCTTTTTTTGAAAAATCTAATGATTGCAGTTGTAAATGTTCCTAAAACAATAAGCCCTAAAATAGCACTTAACCCAATCCACCAATTAAAAGAACTTTCTGTATAGCTATTGTTATTGTTGCCGTTGCCATCACCGCCATTATTGCCGTTGTTATTATTGTTATTGCCATTACCATTATTATCATCAGGCGGTCTGACTGTTCCGCCGCCTGCTCCGACATCTGCCGCTTCTTGTATAGATTGCAGTGAAATGTGTAAGGC
>Ga0123355_10005400_pt1 | contig 18693 bp, 13 predicted proteins | sample TergutEmb28metaG_3_FD_89872 | JGI IMG/M metagenome (GOLD analysis project Ga0123355, IMG submission 89872) | Embiratermes neotenicus P1 segment gut microbial communities from Petit-Saut dam, French Guiana - Emb289 P1 | ecosystem: Host-associated > Arthropoda: Insects > Digestive system > Gut ... | reverse complement strand
CCTATATCACCACTCACATCATCGGGACAACGTAACCGCGCCTCATGGGCGTCCCAACCTCAGAAGTCGGTTACACTTCTGCCATGCCCAGGAGGTAAGACCACGAAGTCCGTAAAGGACATGAGGGGCATTGGATAAAAAAAAAAATAATAATAATAATAATTTAAAATTAACTCATCAGAAATGTTAACAACACCTCTGCAACTTTATGAGCTAAAACAAAATAGGCTATGTACATATAAACATGACAATGAGGTGTGTTCACAAAATCACTGTTGCCATGGACAAGCAGTAAGTATTACATTACAGTATTCTGAGTGTGTGTATCCAGCATGTAAAGTGCATGCACTGATTGTCATCTGTGGCTTGTCTGGCTCTCCCATGTTTTTCCACATTCTCTCATAAACAGCACGATTTTCAGAAAAGTTACTGAACATAAAAAATGTGTGTTTTGATTTTCTCTACAAAGTTTTTTCTGAAACACTTTCTCGTTAGAGAAGAACTGAGCTCTATATAAGAACTGCACATAAATCTTCATGTGACATACCCGTTATTCTTGTCAGATTCTAATGAAAATTGAATTTTCTCAACATTTGAAAAATACTCAAATATGAAATTTCACGAAAATCTATGCACTGAGAGCCAAGTTTTTCCATGCAGGTGGACAAACAGTTGAACATGACGAAGCTAATAGTCCCTTTTCACAATTTAGGAAATGTATCTAATAAAAAAGGTATTATCAAACTAAGAATGGATTACATGGGACAGATTCAGGACAGTACGTATTTACTATTCATATAAATAACACTTCCTAAATAAAATGCAAAACATCGAAAACAAGTTTGTTGTTTGTCAAAACAATAAGAACTGACACTAAACAATTAACACAAGCCCATGTTTTAAAGCTACTGACCAATAATATCCATTAAATGCTCCATGCGTTGCTGTGGATACATGAAATCATCAAGTTTCCACAAGTCATCTAATGTGTTGTGTGCTGTTTCAAGTATTTCATCAACATCTGCCAGCAATATGGTATCTAGGGATCTGCAATAGTAAACACATCATAAACTCAGAACCCTCTAAAGGATTCAATTTCAGTGGAAGTTTCAAGTAAGTTATGACCATGAACAACATATTACAAATAGAAACAGAGTCTAAAATTTCATTCAAAATCAATCTTCCAGCTTTTTCAACATATAAAAGAAACTTTATATGAAATAATGATATTTAATGACAATATCAATTTAAAAGGAACTTAATTACAAAAAAGTTACAACACTTCCCTGATAAAAAAATAAAGACTATATAACTTGCCATTATATTTCTGTACATTCCACAATCTAATTCAGTTGCTAACTTGTTTTATTTAGGTTAAACAAATACTCTGCCATGGTTTAAACCCCCACTATGACAGCCCATTGGTCCTGGACGTCTAAACAATGTCATCCTTTCTTTAACATCCATAAACTTTAATCTCCATTCCCCCCACCACCTAACAGCTATCCCAACACTCTCTTTCTACCTGGTTCACTTTACAATATCCCTTGTTTGACAGTCTTCATCACATGCATAATTCAATCCAACTAACAGTTCCTGACTAATGCTACAATGAACCACATACACACACTAATTCTAATTATTTCCTAATTATTTTATTTTTTTGGGTCAAACCTTCCTCAATATCATGAAGTTTCTATACTCCAGACATTTGGTCAATGCTGATATTGTAACTATGCATTATTTCACTGAAGATTTTTAAAACAGTGCTCATATTTGAAGGTCCACTGCTATATAAAAAATATAATACTAGTGCTTAAAATGTTTCATATTAGCGAAGTGAAACCTGGGGGGATGTTCCGATTTGTGTATTATGTATTAAGGGCACTTGTTGTGGATATATTGATTGTAAAATATGCATGGTATGAATAATATAAAAAAACCTCTGTGCTCAGCCCAAGAAAAAAATCATAAGTTTACTCTGATATATTGGTATTGAAACATGTTCTTCAAGAATCTATATTCTAAAGCTGCGCAGTGATACATGCCTGAAATCCTTTACAAGTGGTTCCAATGCATACCAAAATGCAGTACCCTTTTCTTTCTCATCTTTTCTTCCAGCAGAATTGGCAATACTGGACCAAAACTGCATTTCATCTTCAGGACTAAGAATTTCTGGAACACCAGTGATTATGACAATGCAAATCAATATAAAAACCCTCTACAAGGAACAGTGTTCTGCCACTGCTAAGATACAGTTTGGATGCACATACTGAAATACAGACAGTTCTTCACCACATATTGCAGGGAGATACGAACATCAAATTTGAGCTTCAGGAACAAGGTTTCAAACATTTTATAAGAGATAGGGCAGTTCATAAGCACAAAACAGTAGTCCTACATAACTTCTATTCCACTGGTTTTGGATCAGAATCTTTTTAATTAAAACTCATCATGTTCTATCCCAGAAAAGTTCCAGAAAAAGCTACTATGTAATACATGGAAAAAGTGGAAATTATATTCTAAGCTCACCAACTATGTTCCCACTGAATTCTGCATTATGATAAGCAGACTTATCTCCCTTCTGCAAAACACTCTGCAATCCAGATTCAAGTTGTGTTATTAGTTCCTGAAGCTTTGGATCAAAATTGTAACTCCACTTATCATCCTGAAAGTAAAATATTTCACAACCTTTAGAAATGATTTAAACCCTTAAATTTTCCTGGTCTAATATCAAATGGTATTTAACACACTAACAAAAGTGATATATGGAGTGATGTGATATATGTGTTCCAGTAGATTAATGCCCGAAAACAGTAGAATCTGAATTACGCAGTTTCCTGTAGCCACAGATAAATGGATTTTTAATGTAAACATGAAACATCATTTTAAATTAATGAGCTAGGCAAAGCAAATGTAAATGTAAGACTGAAGTGCGTTTGTGCAAACACTGTTGCAGTGGAAAAGCAGTAAATATCACATATTCTGAGTGTGTGTTTGTAGCCAAAGGTACCCACCATGCAACATGCTGTATTATATTGTCATCAGTAACATGTCCAGCTCTACAGTACTTTTCCACATTACATCATTAATGGCACAACTATCAAAAAGTTATTGAATATAAAATGTGTGTTTTGATATTCTCTACAACTTTTTTCTGAAACACTTCTCATTCTAAGAAGCACTCAGTGAGATATCATAAATGTACATATGCATTCCTGTGAAGTACCCATTACTCTTGTCAGATCATAAGGAAACTTTCTTTACACATTTTTTAAAAATACTCAAATATACAATTTCATGAAAATCCATCCAGTGGGAGCTCAGTTGTTCTGTACAGACGGAGAGACAGACATAACAAAGCTAAAAGTCACTTTTCACAATTTTGCAAATGCACTTAACAACAGAATTAAATAAACTCATTGTTTCAGTGACCATGAAAAATATTCTAATGTCATATTATAAGCATAATCACTAGTAATGCAAATGATAATGAACCTAAAACACTTAATCTGTCAGAACTCTAACATGTTCCATGACAATGTTAAGTGCTTTTAAAAAAACATTTTTTCTTAATCAGTTAATTTTCATATATTTCAACTACTGCTTCTCTTAAACTTTTCTTTTATTTAATTTTACAATCTAAAAACATATTCTTGTTTGTTGGCCCACGCATTTCTCCCAGTGAAACATAACAACTGACTGATTTAAGGCATGTATTTTCTTTACAAACTTGTCAGACTAGTAATGAAATCTTCTCAGGTCATCAGTTTTAATTTCACATTCACAACCCAATGTTTCAGGGACCATCTCTCTCTCCATCCCTCTCAGCATATGATGTACTGAAACAACACATCTGGTCATACATACATAAACATGCAAACATGCACACCATCAGGGCCTCTGTCTTCGAGAGAAACGAATGACCTGTGAAGCATGGTCAGCAGAGTCAAGTGTAAACCCCACTTGCAATCATCTAACTCATTCTTAATGCACCTGGCAGATAAGGTCATGGTGCTGCCTCTCATGCAGTTATGTCTTTGTGTTGTTTCCCTCTGCTGTGCATAAATAATATCATCTGAAGCATGGTACCTCCTCCAATTCTTGTACTGTCTACATCTTGCTTAGCTTCAGATCTATTAAATCCTTCCACGTCTGGATAATGTTTAAATTCTCTTGTGTTCCTAACTGACTCTCTAAAGAATGGTGGTGATCAGGTTCCACACCCAGTTAAGCATGAAAAACATTATCCCTATCATACTTATTGTTATGCAGATGGATCCTAATAATCTCACTCACCACCAGTAAATTTACATTGTCACTCTGGCTCAAAATATATCCTGGGACCAATATCTATACTATGCAGAGCATGAAAAATAAACAGTTATGTTTTTGTCTACATCAGACAACAACAAATTATATGGTAAAGTAAATTCTTACAAAAAACTACTTTGGCAAATTATTTCATGGCTTGATGTTTAAAACCTGAAGCACAGAAGATTGGTTCAAGGTGCTCTCCACCCAAGCAACAAGGAGAGACACTGACAAAAGAAATAACTAATGACTAAAGAAATAAAAAATTAATCATGTTATTAATGAAGTCACCATGGCATATTTAAAAAGTTTCAGAAACCAAAGAAATAGTGTTGCATTAGTTCTGTGTGACTTTAAATTTTCACACTGTAAGAACAGATTGAAAATACAAAAAACTGAAGACATGTTCGTAAAGAGATTCTTGTAAAGTCTCTACTGTTGCACACCGAAAAATGTATGAGAGAGAAAACAGACCATGTAGATATGTACTGAGACCCATTAAGCACTGCAGTAAGCAATTTGTGTAGTGATATCACGCACTAAAAATGACCATCTTAAAAGATAACTTGAGAAGCACTATGCCAGGAGCCAAGTTTCAGAGTTCAAGATTACACCTGATTTGTGCTACAGTTGATTAAATTACAGCACAGAAAAAGTATGTGTGTAATAGATGACAGAAGGTGACACAAAATACCACACACACACACACACACACAAACTTGTTCATCCACTTATCACACAGAAAATTTAAATTTGGCAAAATACATTGGAGAGAGAAAGAGAGATACTATATAATGAACATTAGCACAATCACTTTATTATTTAAGGTAATACCAGGCTACATGTTTTGACTAGACTTAGTCATCCTCAGGCCTATATTAACATTTGTGTTACCAGATACTGTGCACACTCTGGGATCCCATTGTGTTTACATTCATAGAATACATCTAGTTAAAATGTTTGTCTAAAAGTTGTGAAGTGCGACTATAGGATTTGGGTATGTAAAAATGTCTTTTTATCTGGGCATACTTTGGGATAACACCTTGTTTGAGACATTGTTGGTTAAAATATATGTTGGCACAGCATTTCTGGACTTTTGTTCTTAAGTTCTTATATAGGTAGATGCATTTGGCTTGACTAGATTATATATACATAAAAACACACACACACATTTAAGGAACAATACACAAGGTACCTGCTAAGTAAATATGCATAGTTGGGCATTCATACACATAAAAAATCCTTACTTTCAGCAGAACTGGAGCAAACACTTTTTGGATTGCGTGATACAAAGATGACACAGGAGAATCTACCATTGAAGAAACAAATATGTTTTCATGAAGGTTCTCCAAAGTGATGACCTCTGGTTTTATTTTGAAGAAAACAAGCAGTTTCTCTTTCCCTTCTGTTGGCACAACCTAAGGTCAAGGAAAAACATTAATGAACAAACAATGAATGTCTCAGCAGCTTGATATAAATAATAAAATATTAAACATGTTAAAAGAGCATGATACATTCTAAGGCCATAAACAACTGTAAAAATATAATTATAGTAGAAGTACTACAATAGTAAAAACATAACGGTTTCATTTCTCTAGTCAGTTCACACTTGCTACATTCCAGTACTTCCTTAACATCACTGTTTCAAATCATGTCCCATTTACATTGTTTATAGCACTGACTTCAGGGACAAGGCTCAGCGAGACTGCAGTAAGGTGAATGTGTGGGTGCAATCAATTGGCTGGATTTGATAGTCCGCACAATCATCCAAAAAAACAGGAATATCCTTAAAATGCCATTTCAAAATACCTATAGCAAGTATTGTCTCTTCTCAAATTTCTTCAAAACTAGCAGTGTTCTTGTTTAGATGTACCTTTTGATATTCTGATTGGCCTGTTAATTTCTATATGACTTGCACTTTCCATTCTTCCTTCCTTTCAATCTACTCATTTATCAACTGAATGGTACATATTTCATATGTTATCACCTTTTGTATAGCCTCTTCAAGTTCTTCTGCCAATCCTTAAAATCTTTACATCTACGTTGTTTCTTTGTTTATACACACATTATTGCATCCAACCTAACTCTGAGCCATCGAAATTACAGTAAGTCACCATATTTATACTCCAATAAATCTGATTTCTTATATTTTCCCACATGCGTGCATAATAAGAACATACCTTTGTATCCAATACCATTAGCATTCTGGAATGGCTTCTATGTATCACAGCAGACAGGGTAAAACAACTAGCATCATCTAAAAAGTTGTTGAGATTTACATCATTGTTCAGCGATACACAGATATCTTCTGTCAGTGTAAGTCCAAAGTAATTTGCTGCATGAAACACAAGAGAAGTACAATGGCAAGAATTAGAGCAGAGGTAACCCACAGCCCTGGATTACAGACATGACATTGGTTGAGGCCTATATACGAGTGTGAAGCTAAATAAATAATAATTTTAATACAAATGTAACATTATTATGTACCATCACAAAATGTTCAAATGCGTGAAAGTATGTGGTTCAAATAGCTACCACTTCCAAGGAGCAGAGCTCTTCTTGGCAAGCTAATCAAGATAGTCTCTGAAACTGGATATCAATTTTATTGAACATTCAATAAATCCACAAAGGTTACAAAACCACAGTATATAGAACACATCAAGAAATAATATTATTATAAAATATAAGTATACAAGAGTCATACCAAGAATATTAATATAAAATATGAATATACAAGAGACAATACAGGATATTAGTATAAAATATAATATACAAAGATAACAGAGGATTACAGATGGGCATAAGATAAGGACAGCTATAAAGAAAGACAGATGAATATATCTACATGTACAGTTGACACATATCACAATATGACCAAAATATATACATTAAAATTTTATATGTAATAGAAGTTACTAATATTAAATAGACCTTGAATAAACATTAAATAAAACATTGAATAAATATTTAATAAACATGAATAAATAAGCAGATAAATACAACAGAGAGGGACAGCATAAAACAGAATTTACAATATCAAAGAAGTCTAATACCTACTTTTAGCTACTGTTATTATAATATTCATTTAATGAATAAAAGGAGTTCACATATAATTTTAAAGCACTTTTAAATGTCCTAGGATTATCAGAAAATTTAATGTTAAAAGGAAATCTTAATACCTGAATAGTAAACTCTCCTTTGATGAACATGTAAATTTGCCAAAGGAAAGTAACGGTTAGAACTATAGTATTTATATTACAAATTTTGTAATTTATCAAAAATTGATCAGAGTTGTTAACTACAAATATACGTTGGGAAAGTAAATATTGGGACAAAGATGGCAAAATGTTTAGTTTCTTACATAAATTTCTACAAAAATCTCTATTCCCACAACATACAATAATTCTAATTACTCTCTTTTGCAACCTAAAAATTTTTATACTGTGATAAGAATTCCCCCAGAATATTATTCTATATCTCATGACTATATAAAAAAGGGAAAATAAGTCAACAGTAATGTCTTATGGGACATATAAGTTCACAGATCCTAAAAGTTCATTACTGTATTCACAAAAGCCTGCCGCCAGTTCCTACTGTGAGCCAAATAAATCCAGTTCAAACCCTTTTACCCTATTCGTTGATGATAAATTCTAATATTACCCCTCCATCTATGCCTACTTCTTCAAAGCTGCTTCCCCTCTTCTAACCTTTCAATCAAAACTTTATATGCATTTTTAATTCCTCCCATAGTTGCTACATGGCCTGCCCCTAAGCCCCCTTCATTTTATCATCCTATTAATACATGGTAAAGCACACATGAATTTCTACAGCCTCTTGTTATTTCACCCCTCTTAAGTTTAAACATTCTTCTCAGCACTCTGTTCTCAACAAACACCTTCAATCCACATTCTTCTCTTATTGTGACAGAACGAGTTGCACCCTTACACGAAACAACGGGCCAGTTTTTGTCCAGAATCCATTCCACGCCACTGGGAGTAGAAATGGAAGCAGAACAGAAACTATAGCATAAACAATGATAATAATTATGAATCATATAAAAGTAAATGATAAACAATTTTGTGTTTTAAAAATAATTACTTCCTTCCTCCTCATAAATTAGGTAAGAAATTATATGAATGGGGTAGCTACATGAATAAATATAGTAACGTGTTCCTACCAGCCGTAATGACTATGAAGTCCTTCCGCACATCTCCAGTAGCTGATGGCATTGTGTGTATGAAGAATTAAGCTACAAAAGAAATTATTCATTGGTTCAAATGGCAACAATGATGCAGATATAATGGAAACACAGTTATATATATAATATGACTTAAAACATTCAGGCAAAATGCTGAATTTCATTTCTGCTATTCACCAAATGAACCCTTCTCATGTCTAAAATGTAGCAAAATTTAAAAGGCCCTGTTCATTTATTCCAGCCAAAATTTCAAATTTCTTGTTCCTTGCAAGTTTCCTTTGTTTTTAATTATATCAGTATCGTACTGTGTAAGATCCATGCCCCTCCCTTCAATACCATTCAAAACAAAATTAATGTAAATGAAGTAGATGATGATATTGTATATGACAAAGACAAGCAAGATAGAGCTCAAGAAATATATCCAAAATGACACAAAGGAAAAATTCTCAAGGGCAGAGTATACTGAAAATGAAATGACAAAAGTTAAAATGTCTCTAACACAGTATGTTGCAAAGTGGAAAGTATCATACTTTACAGCTTGCAGCAATATCTTACTTTATTTCTGAGTGTAGTATAAATACATGACAGGTCAAAAAGTCAAACCTAATTCCCAACAAGCACACAGAGAGCATAGTAGTCTCAAAAACTTATTTTTTTTAACGTAAAATGCGCTACACAGCTAGGAAAACATAGTACAGGCTATGGGCTGAAAGACCTGGGGTTCGAATCCCGGTAGGGATGAAGGACTTGTCAAGTTTCCTGAACATCCATACTGCGACATGAGGATGACGAGCCTCCTATTCAATGGGTACCAGCTGCTCTTTCCCTGGGGGTAAAGTGGCCAAGGCATAAGGCTGACAACTAAACTCCATATAGGCCCGAGATTAAGAATGAGTGGAGCAATATCTTCATTTCCACTATATGCCTCCACAGCATATACAGGGACAATCTTTGTTAACTTTAAGAAAAGTCGGCAGGTATATTTTTGTGCAGAGTCATTTTAGAAATGTTTAAACACAATGTATAAAGACTAAATAATCATTAGCAGTTGGGGACACTCATGCAAAAGCGATGCTGCAAGGTTTTAAATTCTCACAACGTTGTTTCTGAGGATTCATCTTAGACCTCTTGACTCTTGAAGATGAAGGCACTGCGTTCCTTAATGTCATATCACAGAAGACATCAAAAGTGATATTCTTTCGGAAATCGGAGAACGTCATAAAAATAAAATTTCACTGTATTAATCCTTAAAAGGATTTAATGTAATAAAGCGCACATCTGGTTCTCAGATTCACAAAATTCTACATCCCTAATACCGTAGCGTTACATCCGTCGCCCTTAAACGATTTTTGTTATACTGCAATTCATTCATACATTCATTCATGCATTACGCATTCTGTCAATCCACACAAGGTCAACCAACCTATAGGATATAGAGTTTGTCATAATGCTAATGTAATATAGATACAAAATAATTATATAATAAAGTACATCTTATAGTAAATCCTACAAAACACAAGAAGTAAAAGCAGTCTCACTTCCCTCATATGTGCGTAGTATATTACGCCATAAGTCATGATTTAATGCACACAAAAGAAATATGCAATGCCTACGGTTAATTTTTTCCTCCCGTTATGAATGAAACACGCTCAACGTGAAACCGAAATTGTTTAGATGCCTCTGAGCAACATTCTTCACATGCTATTTGCCACTTCATCGTAACCATGGCAACGAATAAACAACTACTCATTGACAACAAGGTTCCGAGCCGAAAGTAGAACTCTGCGTAAATCGGTGGAATCGCAAACGTCACGGTTGACAGTACTGCCAGCTAGAGACGTATTGTCGTTGGGGCGATGTTAAAAATAAGTAAAAGAGAGGTACTTTAAATGCCACACTATTTTCTACAAACAACTGATTTCTCGGTTTTATGAATGAATGCTTTATAGAATATGTCATTTCATTTATTTGTGGTCTGTGGGTAATAATTGCAGGTTATGTTGGTATACCTCGTGCCTTCATGGAAATTTACCGACTTCTGCTTCCTTGACTACGTAGGTAACAATATTTACTTCTACCAGACCCTATGAACCCACCTCCCAAAATCATAGCGAGAGGACATCAATGTTGCGTTGAATTCTTCTGTTTTGAAACGGTTTAACTGTAACTATATCCCAAAGGTTATTTCACTAATTTCCCTCGTCCTCGTCAACTTTCTGAACGTAACATCGCGGCAAATGTACATCAAAAAAGGCGGTAAATGCTAGCTGTGTCTAGTGCGTTGTGGTAGCATACAGTGACTTCAAGTTTCATAGTATTTTTGAGGATTTGTGACGCTTTATACTTGTCTACTTTTAGGTTCACCGTTGTCTTAATACACAACAGAAAAACAGCTTTCACCACAAGGAGATACGAGTTCCCATCCGATATCCTCTACTGTCATGGATTATGGCAAGGGTGAAAACGGTTCAGTCAGTGTAAATTCGATACATGCCATAGAAAATAGTGACACAAGTAACCTTATACCACCTGTGAAAGAAATAATGGAATATGAAAATGCAGAACTATCAATGCCACCAGCTGAAGAAAATAAGAAAGATAAAGAGAATAAGAGTACATGTTCATCTGTTGCTGATATAAAGGGTTGTGATGAGAAAAATTCATCATCACTTCACAGCCAGAATATAAGCCATTTCTCTCTCAATACCACTAGTAGCGTGGTTTCGTTAAATTGCAATTCTGGTGATGCTAGCAGGGCAACAGTTGTAACTCAAAGTGTAGAACATGAGGAATGTCAGTACTTAAATCATATTGATAAGATAATTAAGCATGGCTTCAAGAAGAATGATCGCACCGGAGTAGGAACCTATTCCTTATTTGGAGCACAGATGCGATACTCTTTGAGAAATGGTAAGTTACCGATGCTGTATGCTGTTTTACACTTTACGAAATTCGTCACTGAAAACAAAAAAAAAAAGAAGAAAAAAAAAAGAAGTTCTGGTAGGAACCAACCAGGGTAAAAATGTAAGGGTGCAAAGACACAGTTGAATACTTAATAGAGAAATATATCTCTTGGATTATTGTCTAATAAAACATGTTATCTATTCTTAAGGAGTCTTTCCACTTCTGACTACCAAAAGAGTGTTCTGGCGTGCAGTTGTGGAAGAACTGCTGTGGTTCATTAGAGGCTGCACGAATGCCAAAGAGCTGCAAGAAAAGAATATCCATATTTGGGATGGTAACAGTTCAAGGCAGTTCCTTGACTCCTTGGGATTTAGTGATAGAATGGAAGGTAAGCTCACTAAAATATAAATGTTGAATGGATTACAGCTTAGGTTTATATTTGGAAAATTTTATGTAGGTAGTACATTGGGTGGGAGTAACCTCCTGCTGCATGTGTACCAACATGCAATTTTGTCAAATATGTGTGCTTCAAATTCATCTTACAACATTACATGCTCCACGAGGTCATATATATATATATATATATATCTTAACAAATCTACACCTTCATAGCTGATGATGAGTAGAACTGTGGCCATGATTTACTCCTGTGTAATTTAATAATTCTGAATCAAGTGAAAATGTTAATTACTTTAAGGACTTGAAAAAAATAATATCAAATTCTATTCATTGTGCAAAAGAATCTTTATTTTGACAGTACACAAGAGTTTTAACCCTTTTTTTACCAATATATTATAAATTAGCTGTATTACCTTACTTCCCAGATAACAAAGTGCACTTTTTTTTTCTTGGAAAATACTGTACCTTGTGCCCCAAATGTTTATCAGTGTACTTCCAGAGTAACTGATATTCCCATGTTGGTTGTTTCGATAACTGTCATTATCACATGACTCACCCCTAGAGATAGAGTAACAAAGCTACATTGTTTATTTCACTAGGTGTTCGGGAAGTAGTGGTAATGCATTTAATATAAATAGATGTTTTCTCAGAATGTGTAATGAATAATAGAGGATTTCATGTACTCTAGCTTTCTAAATGTGCTAAGAATCTGGAAGTGCACAGTAATAGAATGGCCAGAAGGTATTTTGGTCTACTTCCAACCAAGAAAATGACACAGGAATAGAAGAGGCAAGAAGAAGAGTTAAAGATATTGGGGAAGAATAAATACTCTCATTGTAGCATACTACAAAATGGTCTGATTAGAAGCAGAGGTCTTTGAAAGAAAGCAGACCACAGAAACAACAAAATTTCTATGCCTGCAAACATTAGCCCTTCAGTGTCGCCCTCTGTTTCTTCACATGCTACCGGCCTCTATACATCGTATAATTGGCCGGCAGTGATGGAGCACCTTTAAATTCCTACCTTCTCCACGGACGGAGGAGTTTGAAATTCCCTATGATGAAATTGCAACCATCTATTTAAAAAAACATTATTTGCAAACTAATGATCCAATTTTTCTAAAATTTTAGTAGAGAAATCTTAAAACTATATAGATGCAGTAAAACAATTGTTATTACCTCAGTAATTGAGCTCCACGTGATACAGCTGAAAGCAATCTTCCAAGCAAAGGCCCACATCACATATTTGGCAGCAATACACTGAAGTTTTCTTTTTTCCGTGCTTTGAGCACACAACACACCTCCTCTGAGGTTTTTGATTTTTCAGTTTTTGGTGCCAATTTTCTCAGAAAATGTCTTTCAGTCAGCCATGGAACTGTGTTGAGGGATGCCTGTCACCCCGGTACATTTTGCGTCTCCGCAGCACGCACATGTTTCGTAAACAGACCTTCCACTAGCTGATTCCATACAAGAGCTGCTGTATATTTCTTCCCGTCACTTGTCAATAAACAACAAACAAATTGAAAACTGTAGAGTTCAGTAGCCTTTTGAAAAGTTTGAGGTACCATTTGGTTATTTTTTCCCTCTTGACCACGTACATGTGCAGCAACTGGTCCTTCAAATCGACTCCCCCCATGTTATGATTATAATCAATCATACACAAAGACTTCTCTGTTTCCTTGCCTTTATTAGATACCCTGTGTGTGTCTGTACTGTGGTATGTTGACACCATAGTTACAATTCTTTTGTCACGCCATTTTGGTACTGTGACTGGACCTGAATGTCTGGCTATGATTTCCCCCTTTTCCAGTTTCTTATCTTTCACTTCCTTGGGGACGTTCTTTCTGTTCAGTTTTAGTGTGCCAACACAATCAGCGGAAAGTTCAATCTTTAACTTCCTTGCTAATTCTGGACTGTTGAAGAAGTTATCAATCCACAGCGTACGTCCACGACCAAACAAAGGTTCTAAAAGTTCCAGTACTACAGCTGCTGTTTTGGGCGTGTCTAGAGTAATCAGACTCAACTGTAGGACCATGGTTTTGCCTGTATATACAAGAAAACACCACAAATATCCTGTTCTTGATTCGCGTAGTTCAAAAGTTTTTATTCCGAACTTTGAAGCCTTTAGTGGTAGGTACTGCCTTATTGACAGATGCCCCTTCCAGAGTGTCAAGATTTCATCATTGGCAATGTTTTGGTTTGGTAGATACAGAGTTTGAAACCCTTTGCTCAAATGACATATCACAGGATAAATTTTGAACAATATGGGAGGTCCTTGATATGTTGGTAAGCTCCCATTGTCTATAAAATTTAAAGATTTACAAATCAACTCAAATCTCTGTCTACTAATTACATCAGAAAATCCAGGTGTTGATATTACTCTTCTTTTCGAAAGGTATGACCTGGCTGTTGGTTTCTGCACAATGCCCATCAATAAAAACAGACCTAAAACTGCAAATTATACTTTCTGTGACAGGTGTCCATGACCTCACAAGTGACGTAAATGAGAAGATTGCCTCGGGCATTCTTGTATTGTTCTATGTACCTATTAGTTTCTCTGACAATTTGTTGTATGATTTCTTTGTCAAAAAACAACTCAAAACATTGTACAATGTCACTTACATTTTGTGCACCATTTCTTGGTCCAAAATCACAATTGAACACTTCTCTGTGTCCTGTGTAATTGTCCATAGTCTCCCACCAGAAATCTCGGTGCAATATTTCCTCTTCACCATCACTGTCATCATTTATAATTGCATCTGCTACAGCTACGTCATCAATTTCATTATCACTACTGCTAACACTGTCACTGCTACTATCACTGAAACTTCTACTGCTAACACTGTCACTGCTACTATCACTGAAACTTTCATCTGAATTGTACACAGTTTCCAGCACTTCACTGACTGTCAGACCTTTTTCTGCCGTTGCTATGTCCCCAGTATCACTCTTCAGTCAACAGCTGAAGGAAGTGCACTGACTGAAAACATGCAGGGTGAATACCAGCAGTTACAGAACGTATTTTGATAGGCACACCAAATGAAATGCTGAATTATTCTCTGCCTATCTACAGAAGGAACTGGCACATGATATCTGTGTTGATTTCAAGCCTGCAGCAGAAATGAAGTCCATGCAGTGCCCGAGTAGACGATGAGGAATATATTTCAAACTACAGAATGCAGTGTAGCATTTATGAATGAATCATTCTCCAACAGCAGAAGAAACCTAAGATCTTCGGCTACAAAGATACATTGTTCAGACTGTAGCTTTATTTCTTTCAGTCTAAGTCAAACAGAGAGAACTCTGAGATTGCACATTTTTGACAGTCCAAGATGGACTTTTTTAAATAGGAAAATTAACTCCTGAATACATAATGTTACAATTGAAATGGACTATTTTAACTATCATATTCTGAAAGCACAGTTCTTAAGCAATAAAGAGAAACTACTCGCAATTTGATAGCTCAAAAATTATGCATGTGAGAGGAGATTGAATCCACCCATGCAAGGGTCTTTACTATGTATGGCATCCAGTGACATGTGAAGAATCAGAGGTCTATACCACGTATAGATGACGGCGCTGAAGAGGTAGGGAATTTAAACTTCTCTGTCCGTGGAGAAGGTAGAAATTTAAGTGTCCTCCGTCGCTGAAGGGTTAATCATTTTTAAAGTGAGAAATCTGATGGTTGCACATAGCATCACTGGTTCTTCAGGGACAACTTTTTGATATTACAGATTTAGGAACAAGCCTGCAACTGTGAAACAGGACAAAATTGTAAAGTCTTCCAAAAATATGTGTGGTTTATAACAGCCTTTGACGGTATTGAAGATAATGTGGTTGAATAATGGCAGTTTGGACACTTAACAGTAGTAAGGATCAGTGTAATAGTAGTAATGATGACAATTTTACACACTGCACTGCCATTTGGTTGAATATCTGGGAATTTGAGCCTCAGATCATACAAAATATTTTTTCCCTATATATTCCTTCTATAATCTTGGTGCATCTTATGGTCTAGAATATGCAGTAATTTATGGCATTTGTCTTGGCATTGTATTTTAAAACATTTTAAGATTTGGTGTGTAGTTTTGAAGGCAGAAAGTAGTGAGTTTTATAAAATTAAATTTTGTTTTCAAAAATCATTTGAAAATACAGGAATGCAACTAATACAACAATAATAGCACAGTAATAGTAAAATTCTTTTAAGATTTCCCTTCCTACCTCGTTTTTCTTTCATGTAATCGGTAGGTGGCATTCTTTTCCCACAGAACTTCATGAAATAATGTCAGAATTGTTAACGCTTAAAATACTTTTCCAGTTTTTGTCTTCAGACGTATGTAGTTTCTCACAGACTATCTCACATTTACAGAAAAACCAGACTTATGATCCTTTCCTGTTGTGAATCTGTACAGCATCTCACCTCAGGTGTAGAGGAAATACCTTCTTAAAGCCCTGCTTATTAGTATTGAATGGGATGTGGTGACAATTATAAACATGGAATTGCAAATGCTGTAGGAGGTACTTGTGGCCTGTTTTACAGCACCAGGACTGAGAATTCCTGAAAATCCTCAAACACCTGTCATGACTGCCAGTTTCCCAGACTGAGATGGATGAACCTAAACAGAAACCACAAATGTCATTGCTAGACTAACATCTTCATTTCTTTGTGAGCATATTTTTAAATTTTTTATTAATGCAGGAGACCTTGGCCCCGTGTATGGATTTCAGTGGCGTCACTTTGGAGCCCAATATGTTGACATGAACACTGATTATGCTGGTCAAGGTATTGATCAACTGCAGCAAGTAATCAGCACGTTGAAGTCTAATCCACATGATCGTCGCATCATCATGTGTGCTTGGAATGCTGCTGATATATCAAAAATGGCTCTTCCACCATGTCACTGCCTTGTTCAGTTTTACATTGCTGAAGATGAACTTCACTGCCAACTGTATCAGCGTTCAGCAGACATGGGTCTTGGAGTGCCATTTAACATTGCAAGTTATGCACTGCTAACATACATGGTTGCAAAAGTTACAGGTCTAAAGGTAAGGACCCTTTTGTAATTTGTCTGTAAATGTTGAAAATACAAGTTCTATATTAACTATGTGGTTAATAATTAAATGAAGAACCAAAATCTTTGTGTTTTTACACTGCCCTTCATGTGTGCACCCACTTGTGACAGCCGATCAGCTTAATCCACCACAAATTGGTGTTCAATGTTACTTTTAATTCAAGTACCTGAGATCAGTCTACTTGGCATTCAATCAGGTGGACTGTTTTTAGAAATCCAGGCTAAGGATTCTCAAATCATTGACTGTGACAGACTTGGGGTCCTGAAAACCTTCTGATGAATTATAACTCTCGTCATAATGAGGCCATATGTACACTAAATTTTGTGTGAAGGAATTCCACACTTGAGTGCACAAAAATATTACATCCCTTTGTATGTTACTGGTTTTAAACACACAGTGTAAATTCTTGCCAGGTATTCCTCTTTGTTGGCATGCATTCTAGTGAGTAGGTGGTTATATAATCTTCACATCCAGTTCACTTTCTGGGCCATTCTTACTGACCTCTTTTGGTGGAATGAGAGTAACTTTTCATTTGAGAATGAGAAATTACATCATGATCATAGCTATTATTTCAATAACATCAATTCTCTCACTTCTTCTCCCCTCCCCTTTAGTTGAAGAATTTATTACCTGACCTCTTGTGTTCATCTTGGAGTAGGTAATGAAGAGTTGAAGCAGACACACTTCTGAAGAAAAATGAACAATTCCTTTGGTCACGTTTCATTCATGGATGCAAAAACTTAAAACTTACACTTTTGCGCTGTCATGCAGCAAATCTCAATTTTGGGAATAAGCTGCTTATTGGAATTCACACACTGTATAAAAAGCAGGATTTTTGTATACAACATGTGGTAAAAAACTTGCATAGCATTGACACCTGTGACAGAAAACCTTGCATTTCAATCTCTGTTACTTTATAAAATATTGTGGTCCTTTGATAATCCATCCTTGGGTGTGTGGAAAATTTTGGGCTGATTATAGCTCGGTATTTCCCATTGAAATTATTATTAGAGTCCACTATCATCATCATATAGTGATTTAGGTACCATATTTTTACTTTAAGGAGTTTTACTTTAGCATTGAGTGATGATGTTTTGTAAGTTACCTGTACCATGGAGTTCCTTTCACTGGTCCAAATTCCTTGATTTGGACCACCCCTCCCCCATGTAGACCATAGGATTGATGGACTACTGCATATCATTCTGGTATAGGAAGAAATTCTGAAGAACACTGTGCAAATGTATGTAATAATTTTATTAGAAAGGAACTATAATGAATAGAATTACTGTTCTGTTTCACAGCCAGGTGAATTTGTTCACACAATGGGAGACAGCCATGTATATTGCAATCATGTAGCAGCATTGAAGGAACAACTGAAACGCAAGCCTCGACCATTTCCAACATTACATATCAAACGAGAAGTCCAGAACATTGAAGACTTTCGGTTTGAAGACTTTGAATTGTGTAACTACAAACCATATCCTAAGATCGACATGGAGATGGCTGTATAAATATTCTGCACTGCATGGGTAAAGCCAGAGTTCAGATCATATAAGTGCACTGTAGAAGTTCAAGTGCAAGCATGTTAAGATGACGAGGATAAACAAAATCTGAAATAACTCCTATGTGACCACAAGATATACTGGTACAGATTAAGTAGCATTACTGAAGAAAAAAGTGTACTGTTTTGTAGAATGTAGGGTTAATCAACTGTACTCATCTACTGTCCACTGTAAGTCAAAAAGTTGGTACTGTCAAATGGAAAAGCAAAAATAAAACAAAATTTAGTTATTCTTTGTTCTCTTG
>Ga0123355_10005399_pt1 | contig 18693 bp, 17 predicted proteins | sample TergutEmb28metaG_3_FD_89872 | JGI IMG/M metagenome (GOLD analysis project Ga0123355, IMG submission 89872) | Embiratermes neotenicus P1 segment gut microbial communities from Petit-Saut dam, French Guiana - Emb289 P1 | ecosystem: Host-associated > Arthropoda: Insects > Digestive system > Gut ... | reverse complement strand
ATTAGCCTTAGTAATCTCTTCCACAGAAACAATTGGATTGCGGTATTGGCGGCGTTTTAATGTTGCATTGTTGGAGTAAATTGCGTGTGCGGGGCATAGGTTTACACAGGCAAAGCAAGATTCGCAATTATTTCCAATTTTAATTTCGCCGTCCAGTGATATGTTCCTTGCAGGACATATTTGTATACAAGTCCCGCATTTTGTGCAAGAATCTGTGATTTTAAATTTCGATTCCCCAAAATATTTAGTAGCATTGCCGGGGGCTTTTCGTGGTCGTATCAATTTTGTTTTACGACATAGAATGTCGTTGGCAATACCTTTGAGCTTTTTTTCCGCTTTCGCTAGCATGGCACCTGGGTTTTTGGGTGAGTTAAACAAAAAGATAAAATTATTAGGTGTTTTAAGGTATGCTCCGTAATTTAGCGGAATAAGCCCCGCAATCTCACCTAGTGCGTTGATGTGTATGAAGGAGTATAGGTCAATCGCGAAAAAATACTCCGCTTCAAAATGATTATTCAGAATAAAGCTGCGCACCATTTTGGGTAAACCGTTAGCGTACTGCGGATAAACAAAGCCTATGCAATCGTCGGCATAGGTCTGCCGCTCGTTGGCGACTTTAGGTATCGAAATTAGCTTAGCGTTTGTTATGCTGGCTATCTTTTTTGCCGCAAACAGGGAGTTGCCTGTGCCTGTAAAATAGAATATCGTCATAGGCTAATCAATCTTTCTGCCGGCGCACCAGCCCAGCGCGTTAACAAGCATCCGCTGGAAATCAGGATTTAGCCATGCCTCTAATGTGTGTCCAGATGTGAGTACACATACCCTGCCTTTGCCCTGTGTGCGCACATATCCTGTGGCCACTATGCCGCCCGGGGTATTATTATTAGGTTCAGTTTTGTACTTGCTTTCATCGCCTTGAGGCGGTGCATAAGCGGCGGCCAATATATCTATGTCGTTTGCCAGTATCTCCAGGTGGTAATGCTCGTCTGTTTCGCAAAACATCCCCACACCTTCAGTTATAGGGTGGGGCTTCATTGCCTGTACCGTTACCGGGCATTTGGGCGGATGATGGGTGAAGCGGCAGCCTACAAGCTTGTTGAGTTTGTCGGTGTGGGTGCCGGCTACAGTGCCGCTATGGCTTACCAGAAGCCCGCCGCCGTTTTCTACATATTTTACAAAGGCGTCTTGTATGGCGTCGGTTTTCCAAGGGGAGAGGTCTTGGTTGGATGTGTGGTCGCTTTTGGACATAATAACTGTGGCATAGCTCCCCAGCTTGGCAGGGTCAAACTCATTAGCGTTTTGGATTATGTCCAGTTCAAAACCCTTTTCTTTAAGGGGTTCGCAGCCCGCGATAGGTATACTTCCTGGGTGGAATCTGTCGTCGCATAACAATAAAACTCGCATCTTTTTCCCTCCTAATGCCCATTAAGAGCAAACTTCACCAGCCGAGTATGAAAATTATCGCCTTTACCATTAAGGCCAAAACCGGCTGGCTTATTTTCGTATTAAAATCTGCTACGCAATACCGCTTAATTTGACATTTTTTACACCGCATTATACCATGCAAGTGTTTACTAAGGCATAGTCTAAAGCTTTGCCATCCAAACTTCAACCAAAAGCCGCATATAGCATGCGGTATACAAAAAGGAGCGATTTTATGTCAATCCCAACTCCTCATATCACTGCCAAAGCAGGCGAATTTGCAAAGACAGTCCTGATGCCGGGCGACCCATTGCGCGCCAAGTTTATCGCAGAAACCTATCTGGACAGCCCCGCGCTGGTCAGCCAAGTACGCGGTATGCTGGCATACACAGGCACGTATAAAGGCAAGCCTGTATCTGTAATGGGCAGCGGAATGGGAATACCATCCATGGGCATATACTCATATGAGCTGTTTAATTTTTATGGCGTGGATAACATCGTGCGTATCGGCTCAGCCGGGGCAATTTCTCTTGACATTGATTTAGGCGATATTGTGATGGGTATAGGTGCCTGTACAGATTCCAATTATCCCGCTATTTGTGGCCGCCCGCCGGGCCTTTTTGCCCCGGTTGCGTCATATAGTCTTATGCAAAAAGCCACCGCTTCCGCCGAAAAGCTTGGCATTAAGCTAATAGCGGGCAATGTGCTAACCACAGATGCCTTCTATACAGATGATGACCTTGCAGGGGCAAAAGCCTGGCAACGCCTGGGCATACTTGCAGTAGAAATGGAAGCAGCCGCGTTATATACCAACGCCGCGCTTGCAGGCAAAAACGGCCTATGTATATGCACAATTTCGGATACTTTGTTTACCGGGAAGGCCATGTCTGCCGAAGCTCGCCAGACCTCCTTTACCCAAATGATGGAACTTTCACTGGGGATGTTATAAACACATGTTGCAAGTCAAAAACCTATGCAAAACCTATACCACCAAGCAAGGGCCCTTGCATGCGCTGGACGATGTAAGCGTGGAGATAAACAAGGGGGAGATTTTTGGTTTTATCGGCCTTAGTGGCGCGGGCAAAACCTCACTTGCGCGATGTGTTTCGGCCCTAGAAAAGGCCGATAGCGGTCAGATACTGCTGGGCGGTGAAGACATCACTTTGCTTAAAGGCGCAAAACTGCGGGAGGCGCGCAAGAAAATGGGGCTGGTGTTCCAGCATTTTAACCTGCTGATGAACGCCACCGTATTCGAAAACATAGCCTTCCCCCTTCGTATAACAAAGAAGTCTCGCGCCCATATCGCTAGCCGTGTTAATGAACTTTTGGAATTGGTGGGCCTAACCGAAAAATCCACTGCCTACCCCGCAACCCTTTCAGGCGGGCAGAAACAGCGGGTGGGTATAGCACGCGCCTTAGCCACAGAGCCGGAGATGGTTATATGTGATGAGGCTACATCGGCCCTTGATCCGGATACGACCAGGTCAATCCTTTCACTAATAAAGCATATCAGCGAAAAAACAGGCGTAACCTTTCTGGTCATCACCCATGAGATGGATGTAATCAAGGATCTATGTACTCATGTAGCCATAATGGAAGGCGGCAGGATAATAGAGCAAGGCCCTGTACTAGATGTGCTTACCGAGCCGCAAACCCCCACAGCCAAGCGCTTTTTTGTTAACGACCATATGGATCCGAGCTGGTTTGGTAATAACAGTCGTATTTTCCGCGCGATATTTATTGGCGAGACCGCTCGCAAGTCCTTCATTAATGATGTTGTACGGCGGTTTGATATAGAGCTTTCGATTCTGTCCGGTCATATTGAGTCGGTTGGCGGGACAATGGTTGGCAATCTTATTTTAGAAATTGTAGGCAACAGCGAGATATTAAATGAAGTGCAACAATATTTCCATGATAATAATGTTGGGATAAGTGAGGTAACTAGTAAATAAGTTTCTGCGACGCTTCAACCCAGAAACTTATTTACGGTTTTTGCCGCAGGCAAAAAAGTTTCATTTAATGCCGACGCAGGAGGTATTTAATGCGTGACAACCCATATTTTTGGGACGAGTTGGCCATGTCCTGGTCCGGTGGCGCTTCTAGGTCATTTGAAATATATAGGCAACATATATGGCGCATTATGTCCCGGGGTACAATAGACACGGTATACATGGTGGGCTATGCCTCGCTTTTTGCTATTCTTATTGGGCTTGTAGTTGGCACTTTGCTATATGTCACAAAGAAAGATGGTATATATCCGCTGCCTGTAATAAACGGTATCATAGGCGGTATAGTCAATGTAGGGCGCAGTATTCCTTTTGTCGTACTTATAATGCTGGTATTCCCCCTTTCGCGATTTATCGTAGGTAGTTTCATTGGCCGTACGGCCGCAATCGTACCCCTTACTATCGCGGCTATTCCTTTTCTGTCTCGCATAGTAGAATCCGCCCTTGACGACCTTGGCCATGGGATTATCGAGGCCGCGATTGCCGCCGGGGCTACTCCACTGCAAATTGTTTTCCGCGTATTGTTGCCGGAAAGTGCGCCGGGGTTGGTTTCGGGTTTTACATTGCTGGTAATAAACTTGATAACTTTCTCCGCAATGGCAGGGCTGGTTGGCGGTGGTGGGCTTGGTGCGGTAGCCAATAGCTATGGCCTGCAACGCCACAGGCAGGATATCGTGGTTTACACGGTAATAATAATGGTTATTTTGGTGCAAATTGTACAGGCGACCGGGCAGTTTATAGCCCGGCGCCTAGATAAACGCTAATAGGTGACATAGTATATGACCAAGTTAAGCTACTTAAGAAAACGACTGCGCGACGAATACAATAAGCGCAACTTGCCTCAAGCCGCAAGTTTAGGCGATGTCTTGCTTAGCGAGCATATGACCAATTGTTTCGCAAGCCAAGGGTATGCAAACGACCTATACAATGTGGCCTTGGTTTACGATGAACTTGGGCAACTAGAAAAAGCTGCGGCTATGTACGTGGCTTCTGCGCGGCATATTAGCGGGCAGGGTAACCGCAACCCTCACACAATATTTATGCACAGTTTAAGCGATGCCGAATGTGTGGCCCTTGCCATGCGCTTTAATAATCTGGCAGGCGTAATTGCCCAGATGGGCGATTATGAACAAGCCCACGACATGTATATATGGGTGAAAGCCCTAAATACACGTGCGCAATCTGAACATATGCAGGCCGTATCAGACAACTTGTACAACATGGGAAATATAGCGGCAAGTGTTAATAAAACCGACGAGGCTCTGCGCCTGCACAGCCAAGCTTTGGAGCAGCGCAAGCAAGAAGGCGCAACCCAGGATATACTTCACAGTCTGCATTCCCTTGCCCATATATATGAAGAAACCGGCGATTACGAAAAAGCCATCCCTTGTGCAGAGACGGCTCTGGAATATACCGAAGGCGGCGCCCACGCCAGCGCTTTAAGTTATCTAGCCGAGCTATATGAAGCAAGTGGCCAATACGAGAAAGCCCTGGAGTTATACGAAAAAGTACTGGCCGAAATAGCTCAATCCGGCTGCATGCGCCGGGACTATATGACTATACTAAGTCGCCGGGCCTACCTCACAGGCAAAGCCGGGGATCCGGAAGCGGCGATAATGCTCCACAAAGAAGTGTTTGATATGTACAATAGCTTAACAGGCCTGGATTTGGAGTGTATCGAGCCTGCGTTTTACCCTAATTGCCTAAGAAATATGGCGGTGCTTAACAACGCCATAGGCGAAACCGGCTTAGCAGAGGATTACATGCTAAAATCTATCCAATCCAGGAAAGCTGTTGGCGGTGATGTAATAAAGGATATCTGCTTCCTAATGCGCTTGTACTTGGAAAGCGACGCATACGATAAGCTGATGGATATGTTGGTATATGCCCTAATGCAAGCAGACGGCCCCGAGAACCCTAATGCCGCCACGATAATAGACGCTATAATGGAATCCTTTGAGTCATTCTCTGACACCGAAAGTGTGCATATGCTCTTAGCGGCGATAAAGGAAACCAATGATTCGGAAAAAATCCGGCCTATTCTTGATATGTGGCGGCAAAAAGGTGGGTTTTTGTAAGTCTGCCCGGCTTATAGCTTCCTAAGGGCCGAAGCCAATTGGTCCGGGCAGGAAGTTGGACGGTTATTACAGCGGATACCGCTGCATATCTGGATAACCTCCTCGGGCCTGCGCCCTTTGGCAAACTGGGCTATGCCTTTTAGGCTGCCGTTGCAGCCAGACATAAATGATACGTCCTTGATGATGCCGTCTTCGATTTCGATGTGGATTTCTTTACTGCATACGCCTTCTGTTTGATAAACCATAAGTTGCCTCCTGAAATAAACTTGATACATAAACGCAATGCAAACGTAATTAAAAAGCCTTCTCAATATTGCATGCGCATTGTTATAATGCCAAGTATATCACACACCTGGAGATTACATGCGATATCAAGAAAAATTAGCCCAAGAGAATATTTTAAAGCTACGCGGCCTGCTAAAAGAGCTTCCGACTTTTATGGGGGATTACTTCCGCAGCCTTAGCGATCAAACCGCGCCTCTTACACGGCTGGGGTATGCCTTGGACTATAGAATTTTCTTTGGATATATGTCGGAAGAGTTGCTTGACGGTAAGCCTGTAAATTTAATCAGCATACAAGATATAGCCCGGCTAACCGCTACAGACATAGAAGCCTTCATGGAGTATCTAACATACTATATCCCCGCATACGACAAGGATGCCCAAATAACCAACGAAGCCAAAGGCAAGTCTCGGAAGCTTGCGGCTATACGCGGGTTGTTCCGTTATCTATACAGTAAAGAAAAGATACGTGCCAACCCGGCAGAGCTCGTAGGCTTCCCCAAAATAAACGAAAAAACAATAACAACTTTAGAACCTGATGAAATAGCAAAACTATTGGATGAAGTAGACGAAGGCGAAAAGTTGTCGCCGCAACAAAAACGATTTCATGGGCAAACTAAATTTAGAGATGCCGCAATAATCACATCTCTTTTAGGTACAGGCATGAGAGTTTCGGAATGTGTTGGCCTAGACTTAGACCATATAGACTTTGATACAAATGGGCTGAAAGTAACCCGCAAGGGCGGGGACGAGATGATTTTGTATTTTGGCCGTGAAGTAGAGATTGCATTAAAATCATACCTAGAAATACGAAAATCAGCTTCGCCTATACCTGGTCATGAGACCGCGCTGTTTCTTTCTTTGCAAAACCGCCGCATTACCGCCAGGGCAGTACAAAACCTGGTAAAGAAGTATGCGTCATTGGTAACGAGGCTTAAAAATATTTCTCCTCATAAGTTGCGCAGCACATATGGCACTCAGCTTTATGCAGAAACCAGCGATATTTATCTGGTGGCCAATGTATTGGGCCATGCGGATGTTAACACTACACGCAAGCACTATGCAAAAATGGACGATAGCTACCGCAGGCAAGCTGCCAACGCGGTAAGGCTAAGAGAGTAACGCTATTAAGATGTTGAAAAAACTTATTACACGTGGTAGTATCCAAGTACCAAGTTAATATAGCTTGAAAGGAGTTCTAGTAATGGAACAATTCACATTTATAAAGCGCGGGTATGACCCCGAAGAGGTTGACAAATATATCTCCACCCTTGAGCAAGTTATTAAGAGCTATAAGGACAAGGATAATGCCATCAAAAACGCAATCATAAGCGCCCAAAGGACGGCTGAAGACGTGGTTAAAAACGCCCAAGCCGAAGCCGAGACATATAAGGCACAAATGGGTGAACAGCTAGTAGGTATGCGCGGTGCCCTTGACCGTCAGCGCGCAAGCCTGCAAAACTTCCAGGATATGAATGCCAATGCTATCAGGAAGTGCATCCAGGAATTAGAAAGATTTGATATGAGCGAAATGTTCGCCAGGATTGACGAAATGGATGCGGCTATCGCGGCACTTCAAGGCTTGGAGACAATTAATAAAGATAGATTATTGCAAAGCCAAAATATAGACCAGAGGATGGATTCAAGAGGCTATTCAAGGGATACGTTGCAGGATTCAAATGTGCAGCGTGAGCCAGAACCAAGGGAGCGTGAATACGGATACCCACGGGAGTCTTCTGCTATGCGTGATGCCGGGCGGGATCCTATGCGTATGCAAGGAAGCGCCGCCCCGTATGACGGTTTGCGTGACAGGGATACGCGTGGCAATGAAATGGAACGTGCCCCCCGTGATATCCAGCGTGACACAGGTATGGATATGATGCGTCAACGCGCACCTCAAGAACCTGTACGTGATGCGCTTGGGCGCGAGCAAGCACCACAAGAGTATATGCCTCCTATGCGCGGTACAGGCAGAGACATGATGGCGCGCGAGCCGTATGCCGCACCTCAAGATACCATGCGTGACAGGGATATGATGGGCCGTGACGGCGGTATGCCACAGTATGCGTCCCAACAAGCGTCCAATGAAGTTATGCGTGACACAGGGCGCGATATGATGCCCAGCGATAGCCGTGACTTGATGCGCGCACCTTCTCGTGAGTATGCGCCCGAGTCACAAAGGGAGATTATCCCGGGAACACGACGTGATTCGAGAAATGACTTTGGTAGGGATATAAGAAGAGATTATGGCAGGGATATAAGAAGCGACACAGGCCGTGATACAAGAAGAGATGATTATATGCGTGATGGGATGGGCCGCCTCGACGGCAGGGAGCCCATGAGAGACATGAACCGTCAATACGCGCCGGATGCCGACAGTTATGATGATCACGACCAAAATCTGCTGCCGCCGGTAGCGTCACTTATGTAAACAAAGCGTAAACCAAGCGTAAGCGATACGTCACATAAAACAAGCCCCTCATGTGGTATAGTGCCAATATACTACATGAGGGGCTTTTATTTTACATATCTCCTCAAGAAAGACAAAGGAGGCAATAATAATGAATACATCCAAAGTACTATCCGTAATTTTCTCACAAGATGCCACAGTAATACGCACGCCAAGAAAAGATATAAGGCGCGGGCAAGGTATGGACGTAAAACGAAGCATCTGCAGAGGCCTAATAAGCGACACAGGACGTGAAAAAAAGCAATTTGTAAGCAAAATGTAACATAACAACTTATCAACAGCCCTTTTTATGGTGTATCATGGATACGCCATGAGGAGGGCTGTATTTTATTTGCGGAAATTACTTAAAGACATATCTTAAGGAACTTTGGCAGATAATAGACGTTGAAGTAGGTTGAAGTAGTAAGAAGCTATTAAGAAGCTATTAAGAAGCTATGTTGAAGTGAGTTTTAATTCATATCACATATGAGGCCATATTTTGGCCAAAATAAAAGGAGGCTTTAATGAGAAAGTCAAGGAGATTACTTGCGCTAGTATTGGCATTTATAATGGTATTGGCGCTGGTACCTGCCAGCCAGGCATATGCCACAGGCGCTAACCAACCACCAATAACGGTTACTGTAAACGGTCAGCTCGTTAATTTTGAAGGTCAGGCACCGATAATGGTAGAAAACCGTGTACTTGTACCTGTACGCGGTGTATTTGAGCTGATGGGTTTCACAGTATCGTGGGATCCAGACCAGCGGATTGCAAGGCTTACCAGAAGCGATATAACTGTTGTAATCCCTGCCGCGTCAACATCTTTTGTTGTTAACGGCGTTGTTATCACCCCTGAAGTACCCCAACGTATGGTTAACAACAGGCTTTTGTTACCTCTTAGGGCGGTTGCAGAGGCAGTTGGCGGAGTCCCTAACTGGGATGCCGTAAACAGGCGCGCTATGATTACTACACCACTGGCACCTTCTCCAACGCCGGCACCAGTAACTCCTACACCCACACCGGCACCTGCGTCAACGCCTACGCCTTTGCTAACGGCAGCCCCCAGGTTTGAAGGCTCTGCCGGGTTTGCGATGGGTGGCAACGCTTATATGCTTGGTTCACGCCACGCAAACTCTGTATGGGGTGGCGGATGGTCCCATCATAATTTAAACAGCAGGTTTGCAACATTAACCGCTACAATTGGCCGACTTGACGGCTCAGGCGCCGGCGCCAGGACCCTTATATTTATCGGCGATGGGCATGAATTGGCCCGTTATACCGTATCCGGCTACACATTCAGCCCCGTAAATATCGCGGTTGACGTGCGCAATGTTACGGTACTAAGGATAGAAATAGAAGCCGCAGGCAATGACGGAGTATCCTTTGTGCTGGGCACCCCAATGGTGCACCCGACTCAGGCAACCGCGCCTATACCAACACCACGGCCATCGCCTGGACCTGCCGGGACTCCTGTGCCACTGCTAACTGCAGCGCCACGTGTAGACGGGTCAGCAGGGTTTGGCTTTGGAGGCAATGCCTATATCCAGGGCATACGCCACACAGGCGCAATATGGGGCGGCGGCTGGTCCACCCACAATTTAAACAACCGTTTTAATACCCTTAACGGTGTAATAGGCCGCCAAGACAACTCCGGCTCAGAAGCGCGTAATATCAGATTTATTAACGCCGCTACTGGGGCAGTGATTAATACCTTCACGGTTTCGGGGACAGGCGCCGCACAAAATATTTCCGTTAATGTACAAGGCGTGCATACCTTAAGAATAGAAATAGATTCCCCAGGTACCAATGGTGTGTCAATAGTATTTGGTAACACCTTGCTCCACTACACGCATACCGCAACCACAACACCGACGCCGCTTTTGACCGCGGCCCCGCGTGTAGACGGGTCGGCAGGGTTTGGTTTCGGTGGCAATGCGTATATGCAGGGCATCCGTTATACAAGCGCAATATGGGGCGGCGGCTGGTCCACCCATAACTTAAACAACCGCTTTACCACGCTTACGGGCATAATAGGCCGCCAAGACGGCTCTGGCACGGAAGCGCGTAATATCAGATTTATTAACGCCGGCACAGGTGCAGTGCTTAACACCTTTACTGTTTCAGGTACAGATGCTCCAAGAAATATCACTGTTAATGTGCAAGGCGTGCATATGCTTAGAGTTGAAATAGACTCCCCGGGTGTTAATGGTGTGTCTGTTGTGCTTGGCAATATCATGGTACACCCAACAACAGCTACCGCAACACCAACACCCGTACCGGCAACTACGCCTGCGCCGCTGTTAACCGCCGCGCCGCGTGTAGACGGGGCTCCTGGGTTTGGTTTTGGTGGCAGTGTAAACATGAATGGTTTTAACTATACTGGTGCCATATGGGGCAGCAGCGGCTGGTCTACCCATAACTTAGGCGGGCGCTTTACCACGTTAACGGGCTCTATCGGCCGCCAAGACAATACCCATGGCACAGAATCTCGCACGATTAGATTCTTAGGTGATAACAACAGATATCTTGCTTCGTTCCATGTGGGAAGCACAGATCTCCCCAGAAGCATATCTGTAGATGTAAGCAATGTTCATACTTTGAGGATAGAAATAGTCGGCACCGGTACCAATGGTGTGACTGTTGTGCTTGGTGTCCCCATAGTGCATCCAGTAGGTCATGTAGCAACTACACCAGCGCCTCTGCTAACCGCAGCGCCACGTGTTGACGGTGCGGCAGGGTTTGGTTTTGGTGGCAACGCCAATATTCAGGGCCATGGCTATACCTCCAACGCGTTCTGGGGTGGTGGCTGGTCAACCCATAATCTTAATGGGCGTTTTGTTACCCTAACCGGTGTTATCGGCCGTCAATACAATATGGGTGGTTCCTATTCGCGTAATATCAGATTTATTAACACAGCAAACGGGGCAGTGCTTGGTACCTTTACGGTGGCTGCACATGACGCTCCAAGGCATATTTCTGTAAATGTTAGCGGTGTTACTACCATGAGAGTCGAGATAGATGGTCCAAGCGACAATGGTGTGCATTTGGTGCTGGGTAATGCTACTGTGCATCCCACGACGGCAACTGTGACTACACCTACTCCAACGCCTACGCCTACGCCAGCTCCTGCAACAACTTTGTCGAGTATTTATCGTGTTGAAGGAACAGGCAGCTTTACACATGTATACTTGGGAGGAGTAAGGCATGAAAACTCACTCTCTGGTGCTGTTAACACAACTCACCGCCTTAACCGCCAATTTACAACCTTTGAAGCGACTCTTGGTGGTAACGCGGTGACGGGTTCTGCAAGCAGGGAAGTAAGGATTTATGGAGACGGGCATCGTTTGGCTACGCACAATGTATATGGTTCGACATTTGCCCCAAGGACGATTACTGTCAATGTAGCAAATATTACGGACTTGAGGATTTATATTGTCGGGCCAGGTACCGATGGTGTAACAGCGGCCCTAGGTAATCCCAGAGTGCGATAGTGTAACGATATGTTTAAAAAACCATAACAAAACCCAATACAAAAGGCCCTTGGAGATTCCTCCAGGGGCCTTTTATTCGCTGTTTATGAAGATGAGATTATTCTATTACTCCGCTTGCTTGCCCAAGAACCCGGCTGCCGTCTGAGCTAGTTTGCTTTCTAATTCGCCCATTTTCTTGTTTGGCGAAAGCAGCATTACCGCACCTATTACGTCGCCTTCGGCTATTATTGGGGCTACAAATTGGTTGTTGTACATTTCTGGGTCGTCGTCTTCCAAGACAGGTACAAAAGAGGGCTCGCTACGGGATGCGGATATAACCTTGCGCAGGTTAAGGGTCCTTTCTAGCTCGTAGGAGATGTTTTTATCCAGCAATTTTTTATCGGGTGCGCCGGATACGGCTATGATTAGATCTTTGTCTGCGATACAAGTGATATGGCCCGAAGCCTGGCTCAAACTATCCGCGTATTCTTTGGCTAAGCTGCCAAGTTCCCCAACCATGGAGTACTTCTTCAAAATAATAGAACCGTCACCTGCCGTAAAAATTTCCAACGGGTCACCTTCGCGTATGCGCAAGGTTCTGCGGATTTCTTTGGGTACTACTACCCTTCCTAGACCGTCGATACGGCGTACTATGCCTGTTGCCTTCATTGCTATTCCTCCTTGATTATAATTTTTGCGGTTTCGTTTGACGAGCTTTAGCTCATTTCAAGCCGAAGCGCATATACATATATCGCAAAGAGGATTCTTATTTTTCCCATGTATTAATCCTCCATAGATATGTTTTTGTGGGGCTGCTCCCTTGCAATGCCTATTATGCCATAAAATAGCACAATTGTCTAGAGCTAAACAACATCCGACAAAAAAATATATAGTGAATTAATTCGTAATTAACGTAAAACAAAAAAGCCGCTGGCTCCACCAGGGCCAACGGCTTTTTTGATTATTATTTGCTATTGATTATTATCAGCTTCTTGCTAGTGATTATTACTTTAACATATGAAGATGCTTTAAAATATAGCAACCGTATTACAAAGATAAATATAAAGGCCTATGCCGTGAGCACTTTTACTCCCATAATATTGGCATCCAACAACACATGTAGGAATAAACTAACCCTCCGGTTAAGCCAAATTACTTTGGATGCAGTAGTAAGTCAGGTCATAAGCATTCCCCCTGCCTGTGTGGCTACACATGCGGTTGTAAGTATTGAGCAACCGCAGATAACAGAGTTAAGCACTAGAATATAGCAATTTATTTATATTGTATTTTCACCTGGTTGTCAAGGTGAAAATACTACTTAAAGCAATTGTTTTTCGGCCAATTTATTCCATGTTATTCGTTGGTGGTCGCCTTTAAAACCAATTCGCCCAGCAATTCGCGGTCAAGAAATGGTGCGATGCCTTGAAGCTCCCCTAAGTTGCCTGCATTAGTCACTTTGGCTGCAAGCTTACCAAGGGTTTTACTGCTGATAAATGGTGCTAAGCCTACAAGTTTGCCGATACCGCTCACCGTTTCAATTTTAACGGCAAGCTCATCTAGTATCTCCCTGCTAAGAAACGGTGCGATGCCAACTAGGCCTTCTATATCCCCAACCTCTTGTGCTTTCATAGCCAATTGCCCAAGTACTTCCTTGCTAATAAATGGCACAAGTCCTGTCAGTTCGCCTAAGCTAATTGGTTTTACCTTTCCAATAAGATTGTCCATCTGGCTGGGTTTAAGAACTGGTGCTACATCAATTATATCATCCAGGTGAGGTTGGTTGTCGTTTGTGTATATATCGGTTTGTTGGGTGAGCACGTTTTTAACAATCTCGGCTTGGACATCATTGCCAAGCAGCTCGTCAATAGATGTGCCCAAAACTTGCGAAATTTCCGGCAGCCTGGATATATCCGGCATCGTGCTGCCGCGCTCCCAGCCGGAGACAGCCTGGTAACTAACTCCCATCTTGTCCGCAAGTTCCAACTGGGTCATGTCACGTTGCTTTCTAAGGGTAGAAATCCTCAATCCGATTTCGTGCATGTTCATTGTCATTCTCCTTATGCATTTTTATTAAGGCAGCTGCCTATCTCGCGCGATTTGATGGGCATAGCCTACACGTAAGGAAGCCCTTCGTAAATAAAGGGCTTCTTGCTCAAGAGAGGCTTTAGTTGTGGAGCATTAATCGGCCTGTTTCAATTTATGATACAACCCCAAGCAAACCACAGATCCTAGAGGGAAAACTGCCGTAAACATAAACCCGGCCCTAAGCCCGCTATAGTCCGCTATCACGCCAAGAACCGATGGCCCGGCGGCTGCGCCACTGCTGCCGGCGGCGGCCATGACAGCAAACATCCATGTGCCAGCCATAGGGAATGCCTCTACAGACAAAGACAAAACGCCGGGCCACAAGAGCCCAACACCAAGCCCGCATAAAGCTGCTGCCATAAGTGCCAAAACTGGATTAGTGGAAACCGCCATAACAATATAGCACACAAGCGCCAGCGCACTACCCATTAACATTAGCCTTGCTTGACTGGGAAGCCAGCGTACGCCTTTTTTCTTAAGGATGCCATAACCCAAGCGGCTTACACCCATCATAGCGGCAAACATGCCCACCCCCGCAATATCCCCAAGGACTTTGGGCAAGCCTGTAACCTGTTCCAAAAAGGCAGATGTCCACTGAGAAAACGCAAGCTCGGACGCGCCCGCAAATAAAATCGCGCACACAAGCAATATAAACAACGGCTGCCGCGCAATATGCCGGGCTGCGCTTTGCTCCTTAATAGGTGTAGGCGAAGCCATAGGGCATATCGCAAACAGGATCCCATTTACAAGAGGGATAATCCCCCAAAAAAGTAAGACAAAGGGCCAAGCCTCCCGCCCGAAAACAAAAAGAAATACAGTAGTAAGAAGCGCGACACCAACATGCCCAAAGCTGAAAAAAGCATGTAAAATACTCATTGCGGAGGATTTTTCGTCTGTTGGGATGGCATTGAGTATTGGGCTTAACAGAAGCTCTAAAAATCCGCCGGCAACCGCGAAAATCATCGTGCCAGACAATAACACGATATACGGGTCAACCGGCACCCTCCCGGCGGCGGCGAACCAAGCCATACCAGCCACCGCGGCGATATGAGCCAAAACGATAAACCGCCTAAACCCAAAGCGGTCAACCAGTGGCCCAAAAATAAGCGAGATAGATACCTGTACAATGAAGTTGACCATAACAAGCGCACCAAGCTGGGTATAAGAAAGGCCAAATTGCTCGCCCAAGGGGACGAACAAAATGGCCGTTAAGTTAATGATTACAGCTTGGCAAATGGTGCCGAGATAACACGCCCTTATTGTGAGTTTGTAGGACATATGAGCTCCTTATATACTATCCGCATCAGGAACCCATGCGCATAGCGGCTGTACAAATGGCCTTTTTTCCGGCAGTGGCGCAAAATTAAGCAATTGGCGGGCTATGGATTCTTTGGTGGCGTCATTCATTTTTTCGTGCTCTACGTCCATTTCTGTAAGCAGTTTTGCCGCGTTCGTTACCACCAAAAGCCCTGTGGGATGGGAGTCCACCTGCGCGGCGGCATTGCAAAGCATCTGCCCCATCGGAGTGGTTATAATATTTTCCGCTGGGTGCATTACATTCAATGCCTGGCCCTCTTCTAGGCTGTTTGCGCGGTCAAGAAGCATCGCTGCCAAAACACCCGGGTCGCCGTAAGCTTCGCTAACAGTTCTGCCCTCCAGCACACATATGAAGCCTTTGTAACTATCTCTTTCACCTATAAGCCATTGCATATTTGTGCGGGCAAGCATTTTCCCCCAGTAATCGGCGCTACGTTTTACATATGAAGGTAGAGTTTTGTATACATCATCTATGACACACCAATCCTCAAACTTGGCCTGGCGGATTGTAGTGCCAGGTTTTGCTATAAGTTCCAGCAGCTTTTTATTCATGCGGTACTTAACCGTGCAGCCGCCGAAATCATACCCAAAATATGCGTACCTACGCCGGTCACCACGAAGATACCCTACTGTACGGCCATGTTCACGCATATCCGCTGAGGAGGCTTTCATCAAGGCAGACATCACACCTTGATTACGGAACTCAGGAAGGCAGCACACCTGGCCTATGCCATAGGCGCTTATGGTTAGCCGCTCTTTTTTGTAATTACTAACAACCCAGTCCATAGGATACGCGCCAAGCCCACCGGCTATTCGCCCGCCTATTATACACATGTAGTGTCGTTCAATTTCCTCTTTAGTTGCCTTAGCGGGGTAGGGGGTGCAATGAGACATTTCCTTTTGAAACCACTCATTTTCGCGCCCATAATTGAAAGCATCGTTAAAAACATCCAGCAGCTCTGGATAGTCTGCAGGGGTGCATTTTCTTATTTCCATACCTATACCTTCACAAACCCACCTTGCTTATGGGCATGGTATGCCGCTTCCATGATTTCGGTAAGGGCGATTGCGTCGTCCATGCCAAAGATTATTTCCTTATCATATAACACGCCTTCGACAAATTGGGTAATGGGGTCAGGCAGGGCCTTGGGTAGCCTATAGGGCGACAGTGTCATCCAGCCGTTAATTTCGCTACCGTTTTTGGTGGAAAATAGGCGCACTTCGTTTCCGGTAATCACAAGCGAACCTTCTGTGCCATACAATTCGAGCATGTAAGGACTGTTTGCGGAAACAAAACCAGTCTCGGACACTGCAACGGCCCCGCTTGGATATTTCATAACAGAAACCGCATTATCCTCCACGGCATGGCCGGTAACATAGGTAAACGCAGACGAAATTTCCGAAGGCTTACCAAAGAGCCACGAGATTAAATACATTGGATGAGCGCCTAAGTCCATCATTGCCCCGCCGCAGCACTGCACTTCATCATAAAAATGAGGCGGAAGCCATCCGGCAGACGCGCCGTTATGGGCATTGCGTATGCGCAGATACATGACATCGCCAAGAAGCCCGTCGTCTAGTACCTTCTTTGCCATTAGGTTATGAGGGAATGCACGATGTGGGTAAGAAATGCAGAATTTTACGCCGCTTTTGGCTACCGCATCGCGGATTTCTTCGCATTCGGCTACGGTTGGCGCAAGTACCTTCTCGGTAAAGATATGCTTGCCTGCATTTGCCACCTTAACCATTACATCCCGGTGTATGTTAGTTGGGGCGTTGATGCATACTGCGTCTACATCTTCCCGGGCCAAAAGTTTGTCTAAATCCGGCTCGAAGTCTATACCCAATTTTTCGGCAAATTCTTTGCCTTTTTCTGGCTCTTCGTCCCATACTACCGTAAGGGTAACGTCCGGGCGGGATTTAAGTTGATTGGCATAGCCGCCTGCGTGTACGTGCCACCTGCTTAACATTGCTACTCTTAACATGGTTACATCTCCTTTGTATATAAATTTTATATTATGTGATGTCCGGTAAAACAATGGTATATCCTTTGTAATAACCTTTAATTGAAAATCCCAACTCCAAAGCGATTTCTTTCTCACGTGAGTCATAATCTACCATGTACAATATTTCTGGTATTCCTGCTTTAAAGGCCTCAGCGATAATAGCGGATGCCAATGTCTTGCCGGTTGCGATATCGGGTGTATCGATACAATAAATCTCCGCTTCCCATGGTCTCATGGTTGCCATGATGTACCCGTTTATCTGCCCGCCTACCTGCGACATAAAAATGCACCAATTACCTAGTTTTTGCTTTATACGCTTGCTTGTCCAGTAAAAGTCTGGGAGAATTTTCACGTCATGGTAGGCGGCAAAGGTATCAAAGTTTTCTTCTGTTACTTGAGTTAATAATGGAAGCGGCGGTAAGGCTATTTCCACGCTTGGTACCCGCATCTCAATGCAGTCGTCCAGCAATCTTGCACCGATTTCGTTAACAAAACCCATGGGTACTTCACAATTGCGGAAGCAAAATGTCACTTCAAAGCCTGGGTAGTTGGGTGCAATATGCGGCCAAAGATTACGTAGTTCTGACTCGTTTTTATCATTGATTTGAATATAGCGTTCCGTCTCGTCTAGCACGGCTATTTCGATGCCTGCGATTGTGGGCTTCATGGTTATCTCTCCTCTAATTCATGGGTTTTAACACGCTGGCGCTGTTTCAAACCCCTCAAACTTGCCTTTATAGGCACATGCCCAGGCCGGGGAGTAACCCACCCGATGCGCAACCCGCTGTGAGGCTATATTCGATACGCTTGTGGTGTAATATGGTACATAACCGCGGCCTAGTATGTCAAATGTTATCTGTGACACCAGATACGCCGCCAAATTATGATTACGAAATTCAGGCAGTACGTCAATCCCAACCTGCCACATTGTTGCAGAGTCGGCGCTGGCCCCAGACATCCCTATGACTATGCCGTCTTTTTTTGCCAGATACGCCAATACATCCGGGCGCGGGCGATGTAAGTCGTATGCAAGTGCGTTGTTAAACCCTTTGACGGCATATAGTTCTTGCATTCCGCTCTTCTCAACAATTTCGTATTCAAAACCTTGGGGAGGGTTAGCAGGTTTGACCGCTTTCAAATCCGGCAAATGACATAGGGCATGACCGTAGACAAAAGGCATAGAAAACCCCTCGTCGCGGTTCTTACCCTCAAGCATTGGCTTTATGACATCAAGTATACATGGGGATGCTGATATTACAGTTGCGCGGCCCATGGTAGCCATTTCAAAGTGTCGCTCATCTCGTGGGAATGGCCTGCGGCCTGGGTTATCCTTGACCTTGGTAAAGACAAAAACGTCTTTATCGCTATTTAAGTCGTTGAGACGGCAGTTTAAATCAACCGTAAGCTGCTCTTGTACGATTCTTATTATGTCTTTTTGTGTCATATGTCAACCCCTGCCTCTTTTTCTGCTACTCCACCAGGCAATCTACAAAAAACAATGGGTCATCCCGCATAACAGCCTCGGCCGCAGCCCACATAGGCCTAGCCTCGATAAGACGACATGTGGCGGCCAAGACT
>Ga0123355_10005398_pt1 | contig 18696 bp, 14 predicted proteins | sample TergutEmb28metaG_3_FD_89872 | JGI IMG/M metagenome (GOLD analysis project Ga0123355, IMG submission 89872) | Embiratermes neotenicus P1 segment gut microbial communities from Petit-Saut dam, French Guiana - Emb289 P1 | ecosystem: Host-associated > Arthropoda: Insects > Digestive system > Gut ... | reverse complement strand
CATAGAGGTCAACGACTTTGCTGTAACCGTTGCACGAACTGCATTATGGATTGCAGAAAGCCAAATGATGAAAGAAACGGAGAGCATTATCCATTTGCAGTTGGATTATTTGCCGCTCAAAACTTATGCGAATATTATTGAGGGTAACGCATTGCGGGTTGATTGGGAAAGCGTTGTGCCAAAGCATAAACTTTCCTATATTATTGGCAACCCGCCGTTTGTGGGTGCCCGCTGGATGAACCCTTTACAAAAAAGTGATATGGCAGATGTTTTTGGCAAAATGAAAGGGCTTGGTAATCTCGACTATGTTTCAGCGTGGTATAAAAAAGCTGCTGATTTCATGGATGGTACAAAAATAACCGCAGCATATGTGTCTACAAACTCGATAACACAAGGTGAGCAAGTTGCTATATTGTGGAAACCGCTTGTAGAGCGTGGTATTTGCGTGAACTTCGGCGTGCCAACATTCAAATGGAGTAGCGAAGCGAATGACAAGGCGGCTGTACATTGTGTGATAGTAGGTTTCAGCTACAATAAAACCGAACCAAATATAAGTCCCTACTTGGTGAAAGCACCAACCGTATTTATAGAAAGGCGAACTCGACCGATTAGTGATGCGCCCGAAATGGTTTTTGGGAGTATGCCAAATGATGGAGGCCATTTAATTATTGAGCCTGATGAGTACGAGTTGTTGGTACAAACCCAATCGCCAGCACTTAACTTTGTAAGACAATTTATGATGGGGTATGAGTTCATAAACAATGTGCCACGTTATTGCTTGTGGCTTGACGGCGCAAAGCCTACAGAGCTATTGAAGATACCTTTTATCCAAAACCGAGTAGAGAAATGTCGGCAACAGAGAGAATCTAGCACGAGAGATGCAACAAAGAAATTAGCTGATAAACCTATGCTTTTTGGTGAGATACGCCAGCCGAAGACGGATTACATTGCTTTACCAGCAGTCTCATCTGAGAACAGGAGATATATACCCATCGGCTTTCTTGATAGTGGTGTTATTGCAGGCAATAAACTATTTACCATGCCGAACGCAACACTTTATCATTTTGGTATATTGACATCTAATGTCCATATGGCGTGGACAAGAGTGGTTTGTGGTAGATTAAAAAGCGATTACAACTACTCCAACACCATCGTCTACAACAACTTTCCATGGCCCACTATAACAGACGCACAAAAATTTGAAATAGAAAAACTCGCACAAGCCGTTTTGGACGCAAGAGCAGAATACCCCGACAGCACCCTCGCCGACATGTACGGCGAAACGTCAATGCTATTCCATACATCACTACTAAACGCACACCGTAAGCTCGATAGCGCAGTTATGAAGCTTTACGGATTTCCTGTCAAAGACTTCTCTGAGGCAGATTGCGTGGCGGCGTTGATGGAGATGTATCAGAAACTAACTGGGGGTGACGCATAGTGAATTGGGTTTGCAAAATTGTTGAATTAATAATAGTGATAGCTCCTGTAGTCGCTGTAATTGTGGCTGTCATGGCGTTATCACAAACCAAATATATTGCAGCCCGACAAATAATTATAATAGAGCAAGAATGGCCGGAGTGTCTTTATGAGAAATTTTAGCTTTGCTTTGGCATTTGCAATCAAAACGTAGTTGTAAAATTTATTGACATTTTATGGCGAAAAATTGGCGAAATTTCGCCAATTTTTAAATGCACCAAATATGCCGTTACATATATAGAAAATTTTCTGGACATGTAAAATAAATATATGTGAAATGTTACAAACAAGCTTGCAAATACGACAGGATGTACTCCGTTACAGCTCACATTCGGCATTGACATTATACATAAAATGTATTATTTTTTCAGGAAGTATTTAGGAAATTATCTTTCGCTTTGTTTCCAGCGCAGGAAAATTCCATGTAAAGGAGGGTTGTAACTGTTGCAACACAGCTTGTATACAAATTGCAAATTCCAAGAGTACAAAAAACTTACAACCAAGAAGGAGGAACAAGTTTTGTTTAAACGCAAAAACAAGTCCAAAGTGTTGGCAATGGTATTAGCTATGATTATGGCACTAACTGCCCTTGCTCAACCTATTTTCGCAACTCCTATCCGAGACTACACACATGCTGAAACCGTTTTAGAACGCAGCGGCACTCCGGCACCAGAGCACATGGAGAACGTGCTGCTTGACGAAGACATGAATTTTCTTCTTTACACTCTTCAAGAGCCGGCCATTGGCATGGAAGGTTTTGAAGGCCCATATTGTATCGACGGCTACCACTATGAAGCCATTGATATAGTCGTTATGTTCCGCACCCCCCCGGCAGTGGCACTTCGCCTTGTAGATGAGGCAACAAACCCGCGCAGCCGCAGCCTTGGGCGTGCAAGCGACCACTTGTTTACCGGCGAAGCTCTTACCGCACACAATGCCTTTGAAGCCCAACTTGGCTCTATGGCTGTTCCATTTAGTGCCGGTGGTATCGATATCATCAGTTCTCATTATACATTGTTTAACGGCATGTTTATGAATGTTCCGGCCTTTATGATAGAGCAAATTGCAGCCCTGCCGGAAGTTTTTATGGTAACTCCTGCCTTTGTGCATTTTACAATGGAAGAGTTGCGTAATATGAGTGAAGAGCAGCTTATGTCAAGAGAACGGCTTCCCGTTCAACAGCTGTCAAACTCCCCTACAATTATTGGAGTAGATCCCGGCACTGTTACGGTTGAGCAAGGCAGCGGTGTTGTTGAGCTTACCGTTACAACAGCCAATATGCCGGAAGGCGCATGGATAACCCTTAGCGAAGGCAGCTGGGGATGGCCTGAAGAAGGCGTTTATGTATATGGCGGGCCGCATTTTTATATAGAAGATGACGAAGCTCAAATTACCCTGTATGTATCAGCAGGTGCGACCATAGGTACACATACGCCATCAATTGGCGCATGGGGCCCCGGGTACTTGGCTCATGCAGTTTTCACCTTGGTTGTTGAAGAAGGGGCACCGCCTTGCGGCCCATATGTGCCTCATCCTGAGTTCAACCTTGGAGCTAAAGAACTTTTTGATATCCCTTATATTCATGAAGTCCTTGGTTTAACAGGTGCCGGTGTAAGAGTTGGCGTTATTGATACAGGTGTTGACTATCGCCATCCTGTATTTGCGCAGTCTCTTATCCCCACACACAGATATACACCGGGTTTAGGATACTATACCTTACCGGGCGGCAACTTTACAATTGTTGCGGGCCGTGAGACAGGCCGCGGCACAAGCCCGAATGAAGCCAGTGCTGGGGGCACCCATACCAACCATGGTACTCATGTTGCAGGCACAATAGTTGCAATGGCTCCGGATGTACAGCTTTATGCATTCAGAGTTCTTGCCAGCGGTGTAGGCACTCAACCCGCGGGTTCTGTAGACCGCGCAATTGAATATGCCTACTATCTTGGCCTGGACGTGGTAAATCTGTCTTTGGGCAACCGTGCAAACACCCCATGGCAATCTACTTCTATTGCACTTAATATTGCTGCATTAGCAGGTATGGTATCTGTAAATGCTGCCGGTAACGACGGCGACGGCGGCAGCACACGCCAGGCAGGCAGAGGCGGCTGGTTCTCAATGGGCGGCGGCGCACCATCTACTGTGCTTGGTATTACTGTTGGCTCTGGGCAAGCAGGGGGCCGTCACATTGTATCTATACCAAACGCCACTATTAACAACGACCCTGCAGAAATAGCACTAACTGGTGCTGCTGTCGCACCTTGGTCTCAGGAAGATATGGCTGGCGAATTTAAGTATGTTTGGTTTAACCAGCTTACCGTTCCTACCGGTGGACGAAACAATCCTGCGGAGTTTTGGCCTTTTGTCGACTATGTAAGAGACACTTTACTTGACGGTGGAAACATTGACGGTAAAGTCGGCGTTATTATGCGCGGTGGCGGCGAGCTTGTTACCAAGCAGCATTTGGTACAAGAGCTTGGCGGCGTTGCAATAATTTTTGTCAATCACTTTGATGATAACGAGCATATTTCAGGCACGGTTATGAACAACGCCGGGCAGCCAATCCCTGCTTATTCTATGCGCAGGAATTGCGGTATCGCCCATTTTGGCCCGCTTGCAACCGCCACTTATCCATTGCAAACCGGCGTGCTGGATTTTGGGGCTATAGCACGAATTCCAACCCGTGATATATGGACATTCTTTTCTTCTGTTGGCCCACTTGGCCCATCTGTAAGCGCGCAACTTCCTACTTCTGCTTTCCCGGCTACCATGCACTTGCTGCCTCACGTTCTGGCTCCGGGGCAAAATATTTTATCTGCCAACAATACTAGCCATCCTACAACAATAGACGGACGCCCTTACATTATGATGGGCGGCACATCTATGTCGGCACCGGCAGTAGCGGGCATTGTAGCTCTTATGCTGCAACAACGCCCTGGCGCAACCCCGCTGGAAGTCAGGTCTCGCTTGATGAACACTGCCCGCCCGCTTACAGAATATGACGGACAATACAGCATACTGCAAGTTGGCGCAGGTTTTATCGACCCTGTAAGAGCCCTAACCGTTGAACCATATCTTACAACTTTCCATCGTACACCATTTGCAGGAATAGAAGAATGGGTAGGCGATGACACGGGCGGCATACGCTGGATGTTCACCAATAGTTGGTCGTATCGCGAAATGTCATCCCTCAGCTTTGGTCGTGTAGACATGGACTACGGAGTGCCGGCTTCTACCGCAACAATTCCTGTTTCAATTAATAACCCGGGCGGCACAGACTGGACTGTAAGCTATAGCCTTATTATGCCCACTCAACAGCTTGAACCACATGACGGAAACTGGGCAATGTGGGGCCCAAGGCTGGACCACACCGTATCAGGTGTAACCGTTGAAATTAACCAATTAAATCCACTCCAATTTGAAGTTACTTTAACCCATGACGGTACATTCGAAAACCGTGGCTTTGCCCAAGGGTATCTGACATTTACCCGTGGCGATGTTGTATTAAACACACCATTCGGTGCGTACTTTAATGTTCCACCACTGCCGGTACCGCTCGAACCTCACCCGAACAATGCCATCTGGCGTCCAATACTTTCTAATTGGCTTACAACACCATACAATTATGGCGAAGCTGACCCAAGAGCCTTTAGTCTTGTCCATCCTGGAGCAGGCTGGTTCTTGCCAGGGGACATTGGCATGATGACACGTTCCAACTACTCGGCTTTGTACTTTGGCTTTACAGACCCAAATAACGGCCCTGCAAGACCAATCAATTTCTACTTCGCACCTTATGGCTATGGTATCGAAGATGCAACCTTGTTTGGCACAGGCGCACCACTGGCCTCGGGCACACCAACAACTTATGTAAATGTTGTCCGCTCTATTAAAGGCGGTAACCTGGATACAATTAACACAGAACAAGGCATTCACGTTGTTTGGGGTGCTGCACAAGTCCTGGATCCGGGCGCATACACATTATTTGTTCGTGCTATACACGGCGCAGGGGAAGAGTACGACCTAGTACAGGCATTTACCTTTGTTGTAACCGACGAAAGGCCAAGTATCGAACTTGACAACGATGAATTCTACTTTGAAGAAGGCGATGAATACATTACCGTAACAGGTCGCATAAACAGCCACGGTCACGACTTAGCCATGAAACACAATGTACTGTTCAGGCCAACCCCAGGTGTTATCGATGCTCCATTCGACTACAGTACTGTAAGCCTTAGACGAGACGGCACAAGTATACCTGTAAACCCAGACGGCACATTCAGCTTTACCGTACCCGCCCAGGAAGCAACCCATAGTATGGATGTTGTGGATGGTGTTGGTCAGGTAATACTCCCGATTGTGATCTTTGGCATGATTCTAGGATGGGGCAACCAGCCGGCAAGCTGTATGATATCCTTTAATTATACCTTTGATGTTAAACAATATGTTCCGACTGTAACCACTGTATTTACTTGGGATATCTTTAATAATGGCCCGGAAGGTACACCTTCCAGACCAAACCAAGATTTAGCAGATGCAGAGTTAATCCGCATGTGGACACAGCTTGACTATGTTGGTGCTCCTTTACCACTTGCGGTAGCAGACACAATAACAGCCCTTGACCAAAATGGTAACTGCGCCATGGAATTTGTAATGCTAAGACGCATGTGGGATGATGGACAAGGATGGTTAGACTACTTCAGCATAGTTGACGTTAACACAAACGGAGAATGGGAGTTTATTACTCTATCTATAACCGTATATGGTCAATCAGTTGAAGTATTACTGCATAACAGATAATATTGAAAAATGTAAAAGCGGCGCAGCTAATTAGTTGCGCCCCTTTTTTTTACCACAGAAATATACTATACTCATACTATGATAAATTTAGATTATGCATCTCATACCCCTGTTGACGAGAGAGTTCTTGCAGAATTTTGCCGTATAGAGCGAGAGTTCTCGGGCAATGTAATGTCAGCTCATACGTTAGGGCAAAAAGCGCGTATGGAAATGGAACGGGTCACAAAAGGCATTGCAACCCTATTGGGAGTCAAGCCCCAAGAAGTAATATTCACCTCCGGCGCAAGCGAAGCAAATAACCTGGCGATTAAAGGAATCGCAAAGGCCTATGAGCATGTTGGCAAACATATTTTGTCCACTTGCTTAGAGCACCCCTCTGTAAGCGGCACGCTATCGGCTCTTACACTGCAGGGTTATGAAATTGAGCTTTTGAAAATTTTACCAAACGGGACAATTGACTTAGAACATTTGAAAACTGCAATTAGACGTGATACAGTGCTTATGTGCATTAGTACAGTGGACAGCGAATTGGGGGCAGTTCAACCTATAGCAAAAATAGCAGAAGTACTTAAAGCCCATCCACACTGCCATTTGCATATAGACACAGCACAGGCCATGGGGAAAATCCCGGTGTCTTTGGATGGTGCGTCTACATTTTGCTTTTCTCCACACAAATTTTATGGGTTATGTGGTGTTGGAGTACTGGTTAAACGGGAAGGCGTAATACTCGAACCCCTTATTCACGGCGGCGCAAGCACCACAATTTACCGCAGCGGGACACCCGCCCTCTCCCTTGCCGCATCCTGTTATACAGCACTGGATATAGCATTTAAGGAAATGGATGAGCGGTTAAAAGCAGTGCGCCATATGCGAAAGTATGCACTAGATGCCATTTCGTCATACCCCCTAGTTATAATAAACAGCCCCCTTGAAACCGGAAGCCCGTATATTTTAAATATCAGCGTAAAAGGCGTGAAAGGCACAGACTTTCAGAAAGCCTTAAACCATTATGGCGTTTGTGTATCTGTAAAATCTGCATGCTCTACAAGCCGGGCCCCATCCAGGCCAGTAATGGCTGTAAGCGGTGACAAAAAAAATGCACTATGCTCCTGGCGAATTAGCTTTAGCCATTTGACTACAATGCAGGAAATTGATACATTTTTAAGTGCGTTTAAAAAATGCTATAAGGAGCTTGCGACGGAATGAAAAAACAATTGTCACCCATACTACTAATTGAGCGCAGCATCCATAAAAAATTCCGTAAAACTATTTGGAAGCCTTTTGTTGCAGGAATTCAGCGATATGAGCTAATTCAAGAGGGGGACTCTATTGCCGTGTGCATTTCCGGCGGGAAAGATTCCATGCTAATGGCAAAGTTAATGCAGGCCCTGCACAGCTATAGCGACTTCCCATTCCATGTAAAATACGTGGTTATGAACCCCGGATACAACGAAATTAACCTGCAAAAGGTTATCTCCAATGCCGCAAAACTGGAAATCCCGATAGAGATTTTTAATTCCAATATATTTGATGTGGTTACGGAAACTGACCGCTCCCCTTGCTATCTTTGCGCAAGAATGCGCCGGGGGCATTTGTATTCCTATGCACAAAAGCTGGGATGCAACAAAATAGCACTTGGGCACCACTTTAACGACGTAGTGGAGACAACCCTTATGGGCATGCTTTTTGGTGCACAGGTGCAAACTATGATGCCTAAAGTTAAGAGTAAAAATTTTGCCGGGATGGAGCTGATCCGACCTATGTATTGCGTCCACGAAGATATGATTCTTTCATGGAAGCAGTATAACAATTTAGAATTTATACAGTGTGCCTGCCCATTGTCGGAAAGCTGCAATGTGTTTGACGCAAGCGGCGGCGCATCAAAAAGGCAAGAAGTAAAAGCTCTGCTTAAAAATTTGAAACGTGAGAATAAAGACGTTGAAAAAAGCATTTTCCAGAGTATTCATTCCGTTAATTTAGATACGATAATCGGATATAAGTTGGATGGGAAAGAGTGCAGTTTTTTGGATAGGTATAGAAACGTTGCAGCCGACACGGGAACGAGTCCTGCGGCAGACTCATTTGATTAAGTATATGGAGTTTACTACAATGAACTTATATTTATAGTGATTAAACAATATATCATAGATTGAGGGAATAAGATGAATTTTACAGATGCACTTATAATGTTAAGCGGTATAGGACTGCTATTATACGGCATGAAGATGATGTCAAGCGGACTTGAAACAATGGCAGGCGACGGCGTGCAAAGGGTTCTTAAAAGAGCGACTTCAAACAGATTTATGGCTGTTTTGTTCGGCATTGTAGCAACTATCGTTGTTAATAGCTCAACGGCATCAACCATAATGACTGTAGGTTTTGTCAATTCAGGGTTACTTAATCTAACGCAGTCTATTGGCATTATTATGGGCGCAAATGTAGGTACGACTTTTAGTGCGCAAGTTATCGCAATACTTGGCGGAGACGGACTTTCATTACGTGATATCGCAGCCGCATTTATTGGTGTGGGTGCGATAATGTATGTGTTTTTCAAAAACCACAGAGTTAAAAATATAGGGTTTGTTATATTGGGTTTCGGCATTTTGTTTCTGGGTGTAACTACTATGAGTAATGCCGTGCGGCCACTCAGGGAACATCAAGGATTCCAAGATTTTTTAGTAGGTTTTGAAAGCCCGGTATTGGCCCTTTTAGCAGGCTTTATTATCACTGCAATTATTCAAAGCTCAACGGCAACAACAACAATTTTAGTTACTCTGCTTGCAAGCGGTGTTCTTATTCCGTTCCAAACTTCAGCGTTTATTCTGCTTGGTGTAAATATTGGCACAAGCCTTACAACAGTTATTTCGTCCATTCCAGCTAACAGGGAAAGTAAGCGTGCGGCTATATTCCATATCATGTATGACATTATTGGCAGTATAGTGTTCGGTACACTAATATTAGTATTCCCGGGCATTCTGAATTGGTTTACAAATACTTGGTCCGAACCGGCACAGCAAGCTGCCATGTTCCATACATTGTACAACGTATCAACCGTGCTTCTTCTTCTGCCATTTATCAAGCACATTGCAGCTTTAATGCAGAAGATAGTACCCGTTGTTACGAAAAAAACCGGCACAGTACATGAAAAGAAGCTGATGTTCTTACTAGGTAATAAAGCTAAAATGTCAAGCTCTCTCTTAGTCATGAACGCACGACTTGAGATATGCCGCATGTGGAATATCGCTAACGAAAACCTTAACTTTGCTATGGAGTCCTTTTTCGAGAAAGATACAGACAAAGCCAATGCGGTTATCGAGAATGAACAAATCATAGATTTTTTACATCAAAGTATTACATCTCAATTGGCGGACATCACAAACATGCCCCTATCTATCAGAGATACAAAAATAATAGGCGATATGTTTGTAGCCGTATCTGATATTGAACAAATAGGCGACCATGCCGAGAATATAGCAGAGTATACTCTGGCAGTTATCGAAAAAAACAGGAATTTTTCAGATATTGCGATTGAAGAATTGCAAACACTTGGCAAGCTTACAGTTGAGCTTAACAACAAATCTTTAAAAGTTTATCAAAAGCAGGATAAATCACAAGTACCACAAATAATAGAACTTGAAGATAAGGTAGACGAGTTGTCAGCCACATTTGCTAAAAATCATTTCAAACGATTAAAAGCAAAAAGTTGTAAGCCTAAAAGTGGGGTTATCTTTATGGACATAGTTAATGACTTAGAGAAAAGTGCTGATAATGCAGAAAACATTGTATTGTCTATATGATAGAAGTTGTCGTTACTCCGGTCTCATCCTTAACCCCAAAGCCTGCTCGATTATATACGCCACCCTTATAAGCATGGCTTCATCAAACCGGCGAGCCGCAAAATATGCCTGTACGGGCATGTTATTATCCTGCCTTTGCCCTATGGGGAATGTAATGCTTGGGAAGCCGGTAAAAGGTGCGATATAGGCAAAAGTTTGGCCTAAAAGAATGTCTACATTGTTTTTGTCAAATAGTTTATCCATTTCCAAAATAGATTGTTCGCGCTTTGCCAAGGCTTCTAGGTATTTAGGCTCTGTAAATGCGCCGGACACTTTATTTTCTGCATCCAGCAATAAGCTCTGCCCATATTTCAAAGCCACTGGGGCATTCGCCTGGTTGTACTCTATTATATCCCTTAGAGTGCGCATTTTTGTACTGCCCGCCAATGTAGACAGATAATAGTCCATACAAGCTTTAAACTCGTGCTGCATAACGGTTCCACGAGTATCGTAATGGGGCTGCATTTCAAGATCGTCAACTAAAACTGCCCCTTGTTCTGTAAGCAAATTGCATATTTGGTCAAAGGCGGCAATGTCATCCGGGTTGTCTTGCACATCTTTAAGCTCCAGCTTTCGGTTAAGGCCAACTCGTATACCGCCAAGCCTTCCGCCTACAAGATACTTTGTGTAGTCTGCATCGTCATTTGTATTTACATAAGTAGCGGCATCGTCCGGGTCTGGGCCTGCAATAACGCTAAGAAGTACAGCCGCATCGGAAACAGTTCTTGTCATTGGCCCGGATGTATCAAATGTGCTTGAAATTGGAATTATGCCACTTCGACTGACAAGCCCCATAGTAGGTTTAATACCAACGATACCGTTGTTTCCCGCAGGGGATATAATTGATCCGGACGTTTCCGTCCCAATTGAAACTGTGCAAAGCCCAGCCGCTACCGCAACTGCCGACCCGGAACTTGAACCGCTTGGGGTTTTGTCTCTGTTATAAGGGTTTAACACTTGTCCGCCCCGAGAACTATACCCCGACGGCATGCCCTCACGAGTCATATAGTTTGCAAACTCTGTCATGTTTGCCTTGCCAATTATAATTGCCCCGGCCTCACGCAAAAGTGTAACAATATGGGCATCATATGGGGCGTAATTGTCTGCAAGGGCAACGGAACCCGCCGTGGTGTGGAGCCTGTCCATGGTGTTTACGTTATCTTTAAGCAAAACAGGTATACCAAACAAAGGCGGAAGTGTGTCCATACCTTCCAATTGCAAGTCAAGGGCTTTTGCAATAAAAAGTACGTCCGGGTTTATTTCAATAACGGATTTTAAACCATCCGGGCCGGCATCTATCCGTGCTATTCGTGAAAGGTGCTGCATAGTAACTTCTGTTACAGTTGTGCGTTTTTCCATATAGGCCTTGCGAACTTCATCTATAGAGGCATAAGCATAATTCACCAAAACGTACCGCAGCTCGTCAAAATATTTATCCAACTGTTTTGCGTGATATTTGCCTTCCTTTACAAACTTGAAGCCGCACTTTTCTATAACCCGCTTCGATTGCATATTTTCCACAAAATGTTCGATAGAAAATGCATCCATTCCAAGGTTATAAAAACCATAGCTAATAACGGCATTTACCGCCTCCGACATTAACCCCTGCCCCCAATAGTCTTTGGCAAGTACATACCCGATATTTTTTGCTTTCAAATGTTTGTATTCATCTTCCCTGTTAATCCATGCGTTATGCAGCCCAAGGGAGCCAATTACTTTATTGTCTGCCTTATGGAAAATTGCGAGTTCATTTTTATTTTCTAGGAAAATTTTCAAAATGGCCTTGGTTGTTTCTATTGACGTATGGTGGGGCCAGCCAGCCATTTCCCCTACCCCTGGGACGGATGCATATGCGTAAAAATCTTCTAAGTCAAATTCTGCAAAGGCCCGTAAAAGCAGGCGGTCTGTTTCTATGGCTATGCTTGTAACATCTAACGGAAAGTCCATTTACATCACCCTTTTCATGTTTGAGGGAATTATAACACAAAAAACCTTGTAGGGCATGTTTCAACAACTCGTTGTAATTACCACGACCTTGCAATTTCCATTCCGCCAATTGCGGCATATACACTGCCTAATTATTTTTTAGCACCGCATACACACAACTTAGCACCCATTTTAGTCAACTTAGAAAAAACCAATTGCATCACACAAATTGGGGGAATATAATCCTTATACAACCGCGGGGAGATGATAGAAGTTGAAAATAAGCATCAATATAGACGGCAGCTTCAAAGAAACAGAAATAACAATAAACTGTGCCACAATGAACCAAGCCCTAGAAAGGGTTATTGCAACTTTACGTGTGCTGGATTTTAAACTTACAGGCACAAAAAACGGCCAGACCTTTATACTGGATGCATCCGAAGTGCTATATGCAGACACGGTGGATAAAAAGACGTTTTTATACACCAAAACAGATGTGTACGAAACTACCCTGCGGCTGTACGAATTGGAATCGCAGCTTGTTAATAAAGATTTCTTCCGTGCAGGCAAGTCTAGCATAATAAACTTCAACAAAATAAAGTCTTTAAAATCGGATATCGGCGGCAGGATAATTGTTGTTATGGAAAACAACGAGAAACTGATTGTATCCAAACAATATGCATCATTTATTAAAGATAAGCTAGGGAGGGCATAATAATGAACGAACAAAGAAACAATCCTGGCTCAATCGTACAGCTTACAATGCTAACATTCGGTTATACTATCCTTGCAATATCAATATATAGTGTAATAGTCGATACTTCCGCAATGGCAGATACAGGCTTGTCTTTTCAAAACATTTTTCAAGTTTTCGCATTATCTCTTGTCAATAGTGGTATCACGCGAATAATAGCTTTCGGAAAACTATTCAAAAATCTTAGAGATTTATGGAAGCTAACTATAACATTAATTCTATGCCTTATAGCTAGTAGCGGCGGAATAGTATATTTTCGCTTGATGGCTATTGACTCATGGTTGTCATGGCTGTGGTTCGTATCAGTATTTGTAATTGTATTTGTAATTGCTGCTACTATCGCAGTGGTAAAAATAAATTTCGACGACAAGCGTTACAACCGGCTATTGACAGATTATAAAAAGCGACAAAAGGAGAACCCAAACAATGATTCAGATGAATAACATCGTAAAACAATTTGGCAAGCAAACCGTGTTGTCAGACATTACTTTTAATGCAAAAGAGCGGGAGATTTTCGGCCTTCTTGGCCCATCCGGCGCAGGAAAAACCACAATTATCAATATCCTTACAAACCAACTAACCCCGGACGGCGGCAGTTACAGTGTAGGGGCCACGTCCCTTGAAACGGGGCTTATGCTTGACGAAGATGGCCTATATGTAAGATTAAGCTGCCTAGACAACTTAAATGTTTTTGCGGGCATATACGGCATACCAAAGCACAAGTCTACGGAAGCACTGGAAAGTGTAGGCCTTGGGAATGCCGCAAAAAAAGCCGTCCACCAGCTTTCTAAGGGGATGCGCCAGCGATTAGCATTGGCACGGGCAATTTTGCACAAGCCAAAGGTGCTGTTTCTGGACGAACCCACAAGTGGCCTTGACCCTACAACCGCAAGGGGCATTCATAAACTGATAGACAACCTTAAAAATAACGGAGCCACAATATTTCTAACCACCCACAACATGGAGGAAGCCGTAAAACTTTGCGACCATGTAGCACTTTTGCACAAAGGAAAAATAGTGGAGTACGGTGTACCTATAGAAGTATGCCAGCGGCATAACGCAATAAAAACCGTGCCGGATTTGGAAGCTGTGTTTATCAAACTTACAGGAGTTGGGCTGGAAAACGGTAATGAAGGAAATAATGGGGGTACAAAATGAGAAACGCAAAAACAATTTTTATTAAACAAGCAAAAGATATGTTAAAAAATATAGGCGTATTGGTGCAATTCATTATCTTTCCCGTGGTGGCTTTAATCATGACACGGCTAGTTGCAATACCCAGCGACGACATACCCAACGATATGTTTGTTACCATGATGGGGGCAATGTTTGCAGGAATGGGACTTATCTTTGGCATGGCCGGGATAATAGCCGAGGATATAGAAAATAAGAGCCTTCGCTTATTAGTAATGGCAGGGGTTAAACCTCATCAATATCTTGTTGGCGTAGGTGGGTTTATGCTTCTTGCAGGGGCTATAACATCTGTTGCGTTTAGCCTTATTGGCGGCTTTACAGGAATAGAATTGCTAAAATTTCTTATAATCATGATTTCCGGTGCTGCGGCATCTATTATTCTTGGCGCAACAATTGGAATATTTGCAAAAAACCAACAAGCGGCATCAGGTATTAGTATGCCAATTGCATTGGTCTTGGGCTTTATTCCTATGATTTCTAATTTTAACGAACCCATAGAGCGTATAGCAGTAATTTTTCACACGCAACAGTTAAATATTATCGTAAACGACTTTAGTGCAAACTTTCCCAAGGCCATGGCTATAATAGGGGCTAACATATTGGTGCTTACAGTATTGTTTGCCATCGCCTATAAGAAAAAAGGATTGAAGGGGTAATAGAAAGAGGGCATCTTGTAAACTGGAAGCCCTTTTTTTACATAGGAGAGGATATCTAATGTCCTCAAAATAGTCGAGCAAGCGGCGAAAATGTTAGCTATACTACAAATGCTTCCGGGAGAAATGCCGCATTGACGAATGCGGCAAGCATGAGGTGACGCATGGACTACAAGGAGTTAATATGCACGGTTATCGCACATATCGAACAGGGCATCAAGGGCAAGCCGGACTATGATGCTATGGCAAGCGAAGTGGGATTTTCGTACCATCATATCCGCGATGTATTCAAAAAAGAAACAAACATTCCGCTGTCGCAGTATATAGCCACACGAAAAATCGCTAACGCCGCCTTTGAAATTCGCCACTTACCCCGTAACATTACAGATATCGCAATGGAATATGAATTTGAAAGTGTCGATACGTTCACTCGTGCATTTAAGCGCGATACAAGATTGACACCCTCCGAGTTCAGAAAGTCAAACCATCTGTGCGGGCGGCGCATCATTGCGCCGGGTGTATACGCACCTGTTATATTAGACCTTGAAAATCCGCGCTTCCGCCTCCCTAAACTATTGGAGGTAAACGAAATGGCAAAACTACAAAAAACAGCCGACAGTTGTATCTTATACGGTGTACCCAAAGTACACTTTGGACGCATGATTGACGGCGAAGAGCAGTATTCATTCTTCCCTATGTGCTTGCAAGCGGTACTAAACTATATGGGACAAAACATTAGCTATGCCGAACTTATGGCGTATACAGGCATAGCATTCCGGCAACGGTGGGACAGCAATGGCTGGGCGGCCTGGGCCGTAGATAGTCGCGTTATCTACAAGCGGCACTTGGAGACATTCGAGCGCGGCTTTAAAGGTGCGGGGCGCAATTTCAATATATCGGAAGACACAGCAAAATCTATCAACAAGGACGATGCCATTGCACTAATTAAAGCCGAACTTGACTGTGGACGCCCCGTGATTGCGTTGGGAGTAGTCGGCCCACCCGAACCGTGCATAGTAACAGGCTACTGCGACAACGGCGAAACACTACTGGGCTGGAGCTTGTTTCAAGAGTGGGAGTGCAAGGAGTTTGACGAGTCCGGATACTTTATCAAACGCAACTGGTGGCCGGACACAGAGGCTATTATGACGATTGGTGAAGAAGTCGGACATCGTACATCTGATAAAGAAGTGTTGGCAAATGCGCTTATGCTAATGACAACCGAGGAAGTACGTGCTTACGGCGGTAAAGACCTCTATTATGGCGGGGGCAAAGCCTACGAAGCATGGGCGCAAGCACTTGAAGCCGACGCCTATCCCGACGATGCGACGGAAGTGCATGGTGATATGCATGGTATGATTGGCGGGCGGGCTTTTGCGGCAAGATATCTGTCAATGCTGGCAAAAAAACACCCGAAGGCAACTGCAGAACTGACCGAGTGTGCCAAGTTACTTGGCGAAGTGGCGCAATACAGTACGAAAATTTTTGAGGAAAGCAAATACGGGCTTCGCAAAGAAATAGCGGCGATTGTCCGCAAGGCGGCAGACATTGAGCAAAAAGCATGTGCCGCATTGCAACAGGCCGTTGCGAAACTGTAACGAATAAAACGGGGCGGGCCACATAGGCCCGCCCCGACAATAAATATACCATTCTGAATTTGAATATGACTATACCCGCTAGGATTTTGAACATTACGACATCAAAGACCACGGAATATTTTTCGATGGTAATAAACAAATGGACATTTATATTCCAATCCGCTAGAATGAAAAAGCGTTTATGGAAGCTAAAAGAAATGGGTTTGACTTCGTTGAAGTTTACTTATAATTAAGGAGCGTATGATGGATAAATATATTTTTAAGGAATTGCAAACGGATGATTTGCATACGGATTTGCTTATACATTTTAATCGTTTCCAGCGTATAGAACGAAGCTGGGACAAAATAAACGGCGAATGGCTGCTTATTCATAATCCGTTTGATTATGATTGGAGTACAGAAAGAAAGCACCGCACTGTTAATGAAATGAAAGAAAATATTAATAACGGCGGTATAATGTATGGCGTATTTTATGACAATAAGTTAATCGCTTTTGCGGGTGTCGGGCCTAAGTACCACGAAAGCCGTATGAAAGGGTATATTCCGGTTGACTTTCTTCATGTTTCGCTTGAACACCGCAATAAGGGGATAGGCAAGAAGTTGTTTGCAATGATATGTGAAAAAGCAAAAGATTTAGGGGCTTTGAAACTATACATTGTTGCTACGGCTGCAGAAGACGGTATTGCGTTTTATACAAGTGTTGGAAGCGTTGATGCGGTGGTAGTGCATGAACCATTAGAAGATGGTGATTTTGGCAGACTGATGGAGTTTGTTTTATAGGCTTTGCCAGTTATATTGAAACGGCTTTACTGGCTGGACAATTAAAGCGAAGGGGCACTTATGTACCTTAATGTGATACATGCGCAAAATTTGTATTCTTTACGAGGAGGATAATCTTGTTAGGGGTAAAAAGAAATCATGTTACACTCACCTCATTTAACGATGAATGGAGTGCCCAATACCAAATTACTAAAAATGAATTGTTAAATATTTTAAGTGATAACGTTATTGAGATTCATCATGTCGGAAGTACGGCCATTAAAGGTATAGTCGCAAAACCGATTCTTGACGTTGCCGTTGTGATAAAAAATGAAAAATCGCTTAATTTCGACGGCATGGAATCAGCAGACTATGAGTATTGTGGAGAATGCGGTGTAATAGGCAGGCATCTTTTTGTTCGGCGTGTAAATGGAGATATTTCCACTCATCATATACATTGTTACCTTGAAAATAATGAAAATTACAACCAAGTCATCCTGTTTTGTAAATTTCTTAACGAACATACGGAATATGCAAAGCAGTATAGTGAAATGAAAATCAAATTGGCGAGCAACCATTCGGATGATAGGGTTGCTTACACAGATGGGAAAGAGAATTTTATTATACAGATTATAAAAAAAGCAAAGAATGAATACCAAACAGAATAAGCAAAGTAGCGTTATTTCCTTCACAGTACACATCCTAAGATATAATCTATTTAGGGCGTAAATAACGCAATTCGGAAAACATCATCACAAAAATAATGAAGATTGTGATGAACTTACTTTACTAGCTAGATGGAAATATAGAGAGCGCACTTATGTACCACCGAATGTGGTACGTGCGAAAAATTGTATTCGATATTCTGGAGGGATAATTAAGATGCCATTTTATCATGCAAGTAACATTGGAGGATTGAAAAAAATTTTTCCGTTATCTGAATCCAAAAATAAGGATGATAATGATAAGGTTGCATATTTCACTACCGTGAGGCTATGCGCTCTTTCTTATTTGCGCGATATGGATGTTAATCATGTGACTATCGGAGTAGCCGCAGATGGTGTGTTGGAATGTCTCGAGTTTTTTCATGACCAAATAAGAACAATGTACCAAGGCAGAAGTGGTTATTTATACACATGCGAAAATAATGGCAACATCACAGCAGCGCAATCAGCCAGTATATATTCATCAAAAGTGCCGATTGATGTGGCGAAAGTAGAATACATTGACGATGTATACGACCACATAATGAAAGAGATTGCTGGTGGGAGCGTTCGATTCATTAGCTATGAATCTTTGACGGAAGAAGAGAAACAGGAACATACGGTAGGCATGAAAAATTTCATATTGGAAAGGAATCTGCTTACCGCCAATTCGGCGCAATCACGATTTTGGGCTAAATATTATCCAGAAGCATGGAAAATGGCAAAAGCTGAGAACTTGGATAGCGTTGTAAAATAAAAAACGGCGTTATTTCCGCCCTTCACAGCTTACATCCTAGGATATGTGCTGCGAAGGAAATAACGCACAAGCTGGCTGACAAACAATTTAATTCGTATAGCAACGATTATATCTACACACTGGCGTTATGATGGCGTATAATAATGTTGAGGTGATTTTTTATGGTAGCAACTAAATCAAATGTGAATGTAAAAATTGATACTGTGGTAAAAGAAACTGCGGCTATGCTTTTAGACCGT
>Ga0123355_10005396_pt1 | contig 18698 bp, 17 predicted proteins | sample TergutEmb28metaG_3_FD_89872 | JGI IMG/M metagenome (GOLD analysis project Ga0123355, IMG submission 89872) | Embiratermes neotenicus P1 segment gut microbial communities from Petit-Saut dam, French Guiana - Emb289 P1 | ecosystem: Host-associated > Arthropoda: Insects > Digestive system > Gut ... | reverse complement strand
CGGGGCAGCGCCGTGCCGTCTGCCGTCAGCCGCTGCTGCAGGTCAGGGCTGATCGGCCGGTGGCTCATGACGTCGGAGAACGCCTCGTCCAGATCACCCGCCATCGCGAACAGCGCGGAGCGCGCCGTGATCTGACTGGCCGCCGCCGCGGCCGAGTTGGCCACGGTGGCCGCCCTCTCCAGGTCCGCCGCCCGCACCGAGGCAGAGGCGCCACCGCCGAGATCGCTCATCGCCTGCGTGTAGGCCTGCCGGACCGCCACCGGATAGGTGGCGCACCCAGCAGCACTACCGGAGGTGGCCACGACGATCACGACAACCAGCACGACCACGACGACCACGGCCGCGCCGCCGATCATGATCAGCCGCGAGCGCTGCGGACGCTCAGCGGCCCGCTCCGGGTCGGCAGCTGTCTCGGCCCCTGCGACCCCAGCTGCTACGGCCTGAGCGGCCCCAGCCGGGCCGCCCACGGCGGGCCCTGGCTGCCTGGCCGCCGGCTCGCCGGGACCCGGCCAAGGGCCTGTCTCCCACGGCGGCGGCTCCGCCGCCCCGCCCGAAGCGCTGTCACGCCCCCACGGCGGGGCTCCGGACGACGCAGCTCGCACGGCCTGGTGCGACCCGTTCGCGCCGTTGTCGTCCCAGGACTCCGTCATCGAATCGGGCTGCAGGCCCGCGCGACCTGTCGGCAGGAACCACTCAGCCCGGCTGCTGTCGGGTTCCACCAGGTCGTCCTCAGCATCTCCGGCCGCCGACGCTGCCGCGATCTGTGGCTCTTCGGCGACCGCCCTGTGAGCGGCGCCGATCCCGTCGGGCGACGACATCGATCACCAGGCCAGCATCAGATCGGAAGCTAACTGTCCCGATGCTAGGGCAATGCCACAGGAATGTCTGGATAACTCCACATTAGCCAATTCGCCGCAGGTCACGGGGAATGCGACGCGCTGCTTAGAGGCCTGCGGCCGACCGCAGGGCTTCGGCCCGGTCGGTGCGCTCCCACGAGAAGTCCGGCTCCTCGCGGCCAAAATGACCGTAAGCAGCCGTCTGGGAGTAAATGGGCCGGAGCAGGTCAAGATCGGCGATCAGCGCGGCCGGGCGCAGGTCGAACACACCCAGCACGGCGTCCTGAATCCGCTCGACGCTGACGTGCTCGGTACCGAAGCACTCGACGAACAGCCCGACTGGCTTCGCCTTGCCGATGGCATAGGCAACCTGGGCCTCGCACCGGTCAGCCAGCCCGGCGGCGACGACGTTCTTGGCGACCCAGCGCATGGCGTAGGCAGCGCTGCGGTCCACCTTGGACGGGTCCTTGCCGGAGAAAGCGCCGCCGCCGTGCCGGGCCATGCCGCCGTAGGTGTCAATGATGATCTTGCGGCCGGTCAGGCCCGCGTCGCCCATCGGGCCGCCGATCTCGAACCTGCCCGTGGGGTTCACCAGGAGCCGGTAGCCGGTCGTGTCCAGGTTCAGCTGTGCCAGCACCGGCTCGACGACGTGCTCGCGGATGTCGGGAGTCAGCAGGCCGGCGAGGTCGATGGCCGGCGCGTGCTGCGTGGAGACCACCACCGTGTCGAGGCGGACCGGCTTGTCCCCCGCGTACTCGATGGTGACCTGCGTCTTGCCGTCCGGGCGGATGTAGGGCACATCTCCGTTGCGCCGGACCTCCGACAGCTTCTTCGCGAGCCGGTGCGCGAGTGTGATCGGCAGCGGCATCAGCTCAGGCGTGTCCCGGCAGGCGTAACCGAACATCAGACCCTGGTCCCCGGCGCCCTGCCGGTCCAGCTCGTCGGTACCTTCGCCCTCACGGCGCTCCAGGGCGTCGCCGACACCCTGCGCGATGTCCGGCGACTGCGAGCCGATGGAAACCTGCACGCCGCAGGTGGCACCGTCAAACCCCTTGGCTGAGGAGTCGTAGCCGATCTCGAGAATCTTCTCCCGGATGATGCCGGGGATGTCGACGTAGGTGTCGGTCGTCACCTCGCCCGCGACGTGTACCTGACCAGTGGTGATGAGGGTCTCAACGGCGACCCGGCTGCGCGCGTCGTCCTTGAGCATGGCGTCCAGGATGGCATCACTGATCTGATCCGCCATCTTGTCGGGATGGCCCTCAGTGACGGACTCGGACGTAAACAGACGGCGTGCCACTCGACACCCTCTCTCGGCTGGAACTGCTGATGACTAGCGGACCTGCGCCCGGCTCCGCCGAAGTGTACTGGTGCGCGCCGGCTGCCCGGCGACGGCGCCCTACTAGGCCCGCGGCGCCAGCCTGCCTGCGACGATGTCCCAGATCTGGTCGGCGATATCGTCCTTGGCGGCCCTGGCCAGCTTGACCTCGCTGCCGTCGGCCCCGAGCACCGTCGCCTCGTTATCGGCAGTCCCGAAAGCGAGCCCGTTCCCCACTTGATTAACGACCAGCAGATCGCAGCCCTTCCGCGCCAGCTTCTCCCGGCCGTTCGTGATGACGTCCCCGGTCTCGGCCCCGAACGCGACGATCAGCTGACCAGGCCGCCGCCGGGCAGCCACCAGGTCGCGGACGATGTCCGGGTTCTCGGCCAGCACGATGGGATCCGGCTCCGCGCCGGTCTTCTTGATCTTTGCCTCGCTCCGCACGGCGGGCCGGTAATCGGCCACCGCGGCGGCCATCACGATCGCATCAGCGGCGGGGGCGGCGGCCAGCACCGCCTCCCGCAGCTGCGCCGCTGAGATAACCCGTGTGACGTGGACGCCGGCCGGGTCGGGCAGCTCGGTGTTGGCGGCGACGAGGGTGACCGCGGCGCCGCGGCTGGCGGCCGTGCGCGCCAGCGCATAGCCCTGCTTGCCGGAGGACCAGTTGCCGAGGTAGCGGACTGGGTCCAGTTCTTCCCTGGTGCCGCCGGCCGAGACGACGAAGGTGCGCCCGGCGAGGTCCGCGGCGAGGGCACCAGCCCCGCGGCTCAGCAGCCGCTGCGCGACCGCGAACAGCTCGGCTGGCTCGGGCAGCCGGCCAGGCCCGGAGTCCGCGCCGGTCAGGCGTCCCGAGGCCGGCTCGAGCACGACACAGCCGCGCTCGCGGAGCGTGGCGACGCTGGCCTGGGTGGCCGCGTGCTCCCACATCTCGGTGTGCATGGCGGGCGCGAAGGCAACCGGGCAGCGGGCGGTCAGGAGGACGGCTGTCAGCAGATCGTCGGACATCCCGCCGGCCGCGCGCGCGAGCAGGTCCGCGGTCGCCGGCGCGACCATGACCAGGTCAGCCTCCTGGCCGAGGCGGACATGGGGCACCTCGTGCACAGATTCCCACGGGCTGGTCTCGACCGGCTGGCCGGACAGCGCGGCCCAGGTGGCAGCGCCCACGAAGTTCAGCGCAGCCGGGGTCGGAACGACCCGGACGCGGTGGCCGGACTCAGTCAGCAGGCGAAGCAGCTCACATGCCTTGTAGGCGGCAATCCCGGCGGAGACGCCGAGGACGATGCGCACCGGCGCCCAGGATCAGCGTCAGGCCTGCTCAGGCGTCTCGGCGCTGAGCAGTCGCTCGCTGACCTCGCGCAGCGCGATCGACAGCGGCTTCTCCTGGACCCTGGTCTCCACCAGCGGGCCGACGTACTCCAGCAGGCCCTCGCCGAGCTGGGCATAGTAGGCGTTGATCTGCCGGGCACGCTTAGACGCCATGATCACCAGCGCGTACTTGCTGTCCACGACCTCGAGAAGGTCGTCGATCGGCGGGTTGATGATGCCTTCTACGGCCGGAGTCGCTGCCACTGTGTGCCTTCCAGCTCCGAATTGCAATGACCGCCCTGCCGGGCGTCGCCGGGCGCCACATTGGCATCCCGGCCGAGAATCAAGGCTACCAGCTGCGCGCAGACACGCTCGACCGACGTATTCACGAGGGTGATGTCGAATTCGTCTTCCGCCGCCAGCTCGCCCTTGGCCGCCTCCAGGCGGCTGGCCACCTTGTCGGCAGACTCGGTGTTCCTGCTGACGAGCCTGCGCTCCAGCTCCGCCCAGGACGGCGGCGCGAGAAACACCAGCAGAGCGTCTGGCACTGCCGTCCGGACCTGCCGCGCGCCGGCTACATCGATTTCCAGCAGAGCCGGATTCCCGATCTCGAGCTGCTCCTCGACGGGCTGGCGCGGGGTGCCGTAATGGTGGCCAGCGAAACGTGCCGACTCGAGCAAATCGCCGCGCTCAGCCATTGCGCTGAATTCAGCCTCGGAAACGAAGTGATATTCCCGGCCGCTCAATTCGCCTGGCCGCGGGGGCCGGGTCGTGACCGAGACCGATTGCCATATCGCCGGGCAGTCCGTCCGCAGCCGGGCGACGACCGTGCTCTTGCCGACCCCGGACGGCCCCGACAGGACTGTCAGCCGCGCCGGGGCGGGGGCGCGGCGGCGAACCCGGTGCGGCTCTGCAGCCAGCATATTTTCCGCCGCCCCCTCCCCTGACTCGGCTCGCGGCACCCGGTGGGCGCCCCGGTCAGATCTCGCCGCCGAACTCCGTCTCGAGCGCGTTGCGCTGGTTGGCGCCCAGGCCGCGGACGCGCCGGGACTCGGCGATGCCCAGCCGCTCCATGATCTGCTTGGCCCGGACCTTGCCGACGCCCGGCATGGACTCAAGCAGCGCCGATACCTTCATCTTGCCCACTACCTCGTCGGTCTGCCCCTCCTTGAGGACCTGGGGCAGCGTGGTCGAGCCGTGCTTGAGCTTGCTTTTTACTTCCGCCCGGTCCTTGCGAGCCTGGGCCGCCTTCTCAAGCGCCGCTGCCCGCTGCTCGGGAGTAAGTGGAGGAAGAGCCACGCGAGGTCACCTCGGGTTTCGTATCGAAAAAGTCGCTCCGCGAGGGGAAACTAGCGAGTTCGGACCGCGTCGGCAACGAGAACCCCGGTTTGGGCAGGCACAAATTAGCCAATATAACTCTACGTAGAATGACTGTGCACACAGAGTAATTGCGTTTGCGCAGGTAGCGCAAGTTTTCCCGGCCGTTCTGCGACACATCGCAGGGTCCTAGCTGCGGTGATATCGGCCGGCAACGGCAGCCTAATGGCGCGACAGCGCCTCAGCCCGCCGCAGCGACGCCGCGATCGCCGCGGCCGCCGCGCCGGGATCGGCCGCCCCGGTGATGGGCCGGCCGATGACGAGCAGGTCGGCGCCCGAGCGGACCGCCTCCTCCGGCGTGGCGACCCGGGCCTGGTCATTGGCTTCCGCGCCTGCGGGCCGCACACCCGGCGTGATCAGCATGATGTCCTCCCCGACCTCGGCCCGAAGCGCGGCCACCTCGTGCGGCGAGCAGACCAGGCCCCGCGCGCCGGCCTCGACTGCCAGCGCCGCCAGCCGCCGCACCGCGTCGCTGACCGGCCCGGCAAGGCCGATAGAACCGAGGTCTTCCTCCGCCAGCGAGGTCAGCACGGTCACTGCCACGATCTTCGTCGCCGGGATCGCGTCCGCCGCGGCCCGGATGGCCGCCGCGCCCGCGGCCGCGTGCACAGTCAGCAGCGACGGGCGCAACCTCGCCACGGCGCGCGCAGCGCCCGCGACCGTGGCCGGGATGTCGTGCAGTTTCAGGTCAAGAAAGATGTGCGCACCGCTGGCGCCGCGTACCGACGCCACCACCTCCGGCCCGTACCGCAGGTACAGTTCCAGCCCGACCTTGAGCACCCTGACATGCGGCGCCACCAGCGCCGCCCAGCGCGCGGCCGTCTCCAGGTCCGGCGCGTCGAGCGCAACGGCTATCGGTGCTTGGCCGGCCATCAGATCCTCCTCGTTCTGACGCTCGGGCTCAGGGCGCGGGTCACCGCGCTCGGCTGCTGAGCGAGCCCCACGACGTCCGCTAGCCTCTCTACGCCCTGCCCGGCCAGCTCCTCCTCAAGCTCGCGCAGTATCCGGACGCATGCCGACGGGTCGTCGAAGAGCGTCGTGCCCACGCTCACCATCGAGGCGCCCGCCAGAATAAGCTCCAGCGCGTCCTGTCCGGTCCGCACGCCCCCCATCCCGATGATCGGGACGCTGGGCAGCGCCTCCCTGACCTGCCAGATGCAGCGCACCGCGATCGGCTTGATGGCGGGCCCGGACAGCCCGCCCGTCAGGCCGGCCAGGTGCGGGCGCATCGTGCCGGTGTCGATAGTCATTCCCAGCACGGTGTTGATCATCGAAAGCCCGTCGGCCCCGGCTGACACGCACGCCCGGGCGATAACGACGATGTCGGTGACGTCGGGCGAGAGCTTCGCGAACACTGGAAGGTCGTACCTGGCCTGGCCGCGGACCGACTCGACCACTGCAGCGCAGTCGTCCGGGCTGCACGCAAACACCTGCCCTCGGTGCTCCGCGTTCGGGCAGGAGAGGTTGACCTCGATCGCGGTCACCCCGGCAGCGTCCGACAGGCGCGCCGCCAGCTCGGCGTACTCGGCGGCTGTGCTGCCCGCGATCGAGACGACCGCGCGCGCCCCGCGGGAAAGCAGCCATGGCAGGTCACGCTGGAGGAAGGCGTCGATGCCAGGTCCCTGCAGCCCGATGGCGCTGAGCATTCCGCTCGCCGTTTCTGCCATCCGCGGCGTCGGCCGGCCAGCCCTCGGGCCGAGCATGACCGACTTGGTGACGAACGCGCCGATTCTGGAGACGTCCATGAACTGGGCCAGCTCACGACCCGCCCCGGCACACCCGGAGGCGGTCATGATCGGGTTGGGCAACTCGACGTGGCCGAGCCTGCACCGCAGGTCAACCGGCATGGCCCTGCCTTCTGGCCGCCCTGCCGCGCGCGCCGGCCGGCCGGGCCCTCTGCTGTCCGTTGGCCGCCGCGGGATCAGCCGCGGCGTCAGGAGAACCGCCGGCGCCGCCTGCAGCACCAGGCTGCGGCTGCGGCTCCGGCGACAGCGCCGGGGGTGATCCGGAGCCGCTCTGGGCCTCCGCCGTCCGGTGTGCACGCGGCTCCCAGCCGGGCGCACCAAAGGCATCGAAGGGGATCGTGCCGATGTCATCCCAGCGGACCTGCTCGCCGCGGAACACCGGGCCGTCCACGCAGGACCTGGTCATCCGGGTGATCCCGTCTGACCCGCTGACCGGCAGCACGCAGGTCATGCACACGCCGGTCCCGCACGCCATGGCCTCCTCGACGGCCACCTGCACGGGTATGTCGTACCGGCGGGCCAGCACGGTGACCTGGCGGAGCATGGGCATCGGGCCGCAGGCGTAGATGACGTCGGTCCGCCCGTCGTGGATGACCTGGTCGAGCATGTCGGTCACCAGCCCGCGGCTGCCCATCGAACCGTCCTCGGTCGTGATCGCCGCCGACCGCCCGGTTCGGCGCGCCGTCAGCGCGCCGAAGACCCTGTCACCGCTCGCACCGCCGAGCAGGAAGTCGACCTCGCACCCGCGCTCACGCAGCCGGCCGGCCAGCGCGAACAGTGGCGCGCTGCCGTATCCGCCGCCGACGAGCAGGCAGTTCGCCGGATCGCGGGGCAGCGGGAAGGGACGGCCCAGCGGGCCGACCGCGTCGAGCACGTCCCTGGCCCGACGCTCGGCCAGCCACTGGGTGCCGCGGCCGCGCGCCGCGAACACGAACTCCACCGTCCCGCCATGGTCACCGCGCACGTCGTGAATGAAAAAGGCACGACTCAGCATCATCGAGGTGTCCGGGCCGCCGGCGGCAAGGCTGATGAACTGACCAGCCCGGAAGCGGGCAGCCACCGCCGGGGCGACGAGCGTCATCGCGTGGTAGGCGTCGACCCGCCGGACCGTCAGCACCGTGCCGCGGACCTGTACCGGGCCGGCCTGCACGTCCGGCGTGTCGCTCTCGGTCATCTCGTCCCGTGCTGTGCGGCGCGAAGGTGAGCGGCGTGCTCCTGCAGCGACCGCACGCCCACCTCGTCCCTGTCAATCGCCTCGATGCCCTGCACGGCGGCCCACAGGCCCTGCACCGTGGTGATGCACGGGATAGCCCGCCGGACTGCCGCGGTCCGGATCTCGTATCCATCCCGCCGGAAACCGCGCTGCGCCGGGCCGCCGAACGGGGTGTTCACGATCAGGTCCACCTGGCCGTCGAGAATCCGTTCCACGATCGTGGGCTCGCCGTCCGGGCCAGGCCCGTCGCTGTGCTTACGGACGATAGTGGCACGGACCCCGTTGCGCCGTAGTACCTCGCCGGTTCCGCGAGTCGCCCAGATCTCGAACCCGAGGTCGGCGAGCCGCTTGACCGGGAAGATCATGGAGCGCTTATCTTTGCCCGCCACCGTGACGAACGCCCGTCCCTTGACCGGCAGCGACCCGTACGCAGCGGCCTGGGACTTGGCGTAGGCGGTGCCGAACACCTCGTCGATGCCCATCACCTCGCCCGTGGAGCGCATCTCCGGCCCGAGCACGGTGTCCACGCCGGCCCCGCTGGCGTCCGCGAACCGCGAGAACGGCAGCACGGCCTCCTTCACCGCGATCGGCGAGTCCACCGGCAGCGTCCCGCCATCCCCGGATGCGGGCAGCAGGCCCTCCGCGCGCAGGGCCGCGATCGACGCGCCCAGCATGATCCGGGCGGCCGCCTTGGCGAGCGGCACGGCAGTTGCCTTCGACACGAACGGCACGGTCCGCGACGCGCGAGGGTTCGCCTCCAGCACATACAGGACCCCGGCGGCCAGCGCGTACTGCACGTTGATCAGCCCGCGCACGCCGACGCCGCGGGCGATGCCCTCGGTCGAGGACCGGATCAGCCCGATGTCATCCTGGCTCAGCGTGATCGGCGGCAGCGCGCACGCCGAGTCACCGGAGTGGATCCCGGCTTCCTCGATGTGCTCCATCACGCCGCCCAGGTACAGCTCCTCGCCGTCGTAGAGGGCGTCCACGTCGATCTCGATCGCGTCGTCAAGGAACCGGTCGATCAGCACGGGATGCTCCGGCGACGCGGCGGTCGCGCGGCTTACGTAGTCCGCGAGCGACGAGTCGTCGTAGACGATCTCCATCCCGCGGCCGCCGAGGACATACGACGGCCGGACCAGAACCGGGTAGCCGATCTCGTGCGCGACGCTCTCGGCCTCCAGTACCGAGGTCGCAGTCCCGTAGCGGGGCGCGAGCAGGCCCGCGGCGGCCAGCACCGCGCCGAACTCACCGCGGTCCTCGGCCAGGTTGATGGCGGCCGGCGAGGTCCCGACGACCGGCACGCCCTCGGCCTCCAGCGCCGCGGCCAGGCCGAGCGGGGTCTGCCCGCCGAGCTGCACGATCACCCCGGCGACCGGGCCCGCCGCCTGCTCGGCGCGCACCACCTCGAGCACGTCCTCGAGGGTCAGCGGCTCGAAATACAGCCGGCCGGAGGTGTCGTAGTCCGTCGACACCGTCTCGGGGTTGCAGTTGACCATGACCGTCTCGTAGCCGGCCTCGGCCAGCGCGAACGATGCGTGCACGCACGCGTAGTCGAACTCGATGCCCTGGCCGATCCGGTTCGGTCCGCTGCCGAGGATGATGACCTTGGGCTTTGACCCGCCGGGCACCTCGGACTCCAGGTCGTAGGTGGAGTACAGGTACGGCGTCCGGGCCGCGAACTCGGCCGCGCACGTGTCGACCGTGTGGTACACGGGCCGCACTCCTAGCTGGCCGCGCAGGCCGCGAACGGTGGCCTCGGGCATCCGCAGCAGCTCGCCGAGCTGGGCGTCGGAGAATCCCATTGCCTTCGCCCGCGCGAGCGCCCTGGCCGTCGCCGGCCCGCCGAGCCCGATCCCGTCCGCCGCGATCACCCTGGCCTGCTCTTCGATCGCGGCGATCTGGTCCACGAACCACGGGTCGATCGAGCTGGCGCGCGCGACCTCAGCGACCGTGGCGCCGGCCCGCAGCGCCTGGTGCACGGTCACCAGACGCCCGTCGTGCGGCACCGCGCACCGCTCGAGCAGCGCTTCGGAGTCCCCTGGCGGTGACGCCCAGGACAGCGACGAGCCCCGCTGCTCCAGCGATCGCAGCGCCTTCTGCAGCGCCTCGGCGAAGGTGCCGCCGATCGCCATCGCCTCGCCGACCGACTTCATGTGCGTCGTCAGTACCGGGTCCGCGCCAGGGAACTTCTCGAACGCGAATCGCGGCACCTTGACCACCACGTAATCCAGCGACGGCTCGAAACTCGCCGGGGTCTCCCCCGTGATGTCGTTGCGGATCTCGTCGAGGGTGTAGCCGACGGCCAGCTTGGCCGCGATCTTCGCGATCGGGAACCCGGTCGCCTTCGACGCCAGCGCACTGGACCGCGACACCCGCGGGTTCATCTCGATGACGACCATCCGGCCCGTCGCCGGGTTAACCGCGAACTGGATGTTGCAGCCCCCGGTGTCCACGCCCACTGCCCGCGCCACCTCGATCGCCACATCGCGCATGTGCTGGTACTCGCGGTCGGTCAGGGTCATGGCCGGCGCGACGGTGACCGAGTCGCCGGTGTGCACGCCCATCGGGTCGATGTTCTCGATCGAGCAGACGATGACGACGTTGTCATGCCTGTCGCGCATCAGCTCGAGCTCGAACTCCTTCCAGCCGAGCACTGACTCCTCGAGCAGCACCTCGGAGACCGGGCTGGCGTCCAGGCCCGTGCTCACGATCCGGTCCAGGTCCTCCCCCGACCGGGCGATGCCGGACCCGGTGCCGCCCAGGGTGAACGACGGCCGGACAATCACCGGGAAACCCAGCTCGGCGGCGGCCGCACGGGCATCGTCCGGCGTGTGGCAGATGGCGCTGCGGGGCACCCCGGCGCCGACGCCGATGACGATCTCCTTGAAGGCGCTGCGATCCTCCCCGGACCTGATTGCCTCGATGTTGGCGCCGATCAGCTCGACACCGTACTTGGCGAGCGTGCCGTTGTCGTGCAGGGCGACGGCGGCGTTCAGCGCGGTCTGGCCGCCGAGCGTCGGCAGGATCGCGTCCGGCCGCTCCCGCGCGATGACCTTAGCCAGCACGTCTGGCGTGATCGGCTCGACGTAGGTCGCATCCGCGAACTCCGGATCGGTCATGATCGTCGCCGGATTGGAGTTGACGAGGCTGACCCGGATGCCCTCCGCCCGCAGCACCCGGCAGGCCTGCGTGCCCGAGTAGTCGAACTCGCATGCCTGCCCGATGACGATCGGCCCGGACCCGATGACGAGCACGGAGTTCACGTCAGCGCGCCTAGGCATGGGCAACTCCGCGAAAACCGAGAACCATACGGGAACGTGGCTGCTCGAGACCGCGGCAGCCTTCCTTGTGTGCAGCCACCCCGGCCGGCCCCGTTCCCCCCTTGGTCACCTGGCACCCTCCATCAGGTCGCAGAACTCGCGGAACAACCCGCCCGCGTCGTGCGGTCCCGGCGCCGCCTCGGGGTGGTACTGGACGCTGAAAGCAGGCGCGGCGAGCAGCCGCAGGCCCTCGACGACGCCGTCGTTGAGATTGACGTGGGTAATCTCGGCCGGCCCGAACGCCGTGTCGAAGGCAACTCCGGGCGCGGTGCCATCGGGCAGCGCGACCGCGAAGCCGTGGTTGTGGCTGGTGATCTGGACCCGGCCGGTGCGCACGTCCTGCACGGGCTGGTTGACGCCGCGATGGCCGAACCGCAGCTTGTAGGTGTCCAGGCCCAGCGCGCGGCCGAGCACCTGGCTGCCCAGGCAGATGCCGAACACCGGCAGGCCGGCCGCCAGCACGCCGCGCATGGCGTCGACGGCGTAGCCGATCGCGGCCGGGTCGCCGGGGCCGTTGGAGAAGAACACCCCGTCCGGGTTCGCCGCCGCGATCTCGGCCGCGGTCGAAGTGGCGGGCAGCACCTGCACCTCGCAGCCAAGCGCCGCCATCGACCGCGGGGTTGCCGCCTTGATACCGAGGTCGACCGCGACAACCCGGTACCGCACGGGCGTTCCGGCCGGGGGCCGGACGACATAGGGCTCCGGCGTGCTGACCTCACGGGCCAGATCGGCGCCGATCATCCGCGGGCTGGCGAGTACGCGCGCTCGCAGCACCTCGGGGTCCGTCGTGTCCGCGCTGATCCCCGCGCGCATGGCACCGGCGTCGCGCAGGTGCCTGGTCAGCGCCCTGGTGCCGGCCATCGCGATGCCCGTCACGCCCTGGGCGGCCAGTTCGGCCTGGAGGGTGCGCTGGGCCCGCCAGCTGGAGGCGAGCCGGGCCGGCTCGCGCACGACGTAGCCGCTGACCCAGATCTGCCGTGACTCGGGGTCGGTGTCGTTGACGCCGGTGTTGCCGATGTGCGGGGCGGTCATCGCCACGATCTGCCGGGCGTAGGAGGGGTCGGTGAGCGTCTCCTGATAGCCGGTCATGCCGGTGTTGAAGACCATCTCGCCGAACGTCTCGCCGTCGGCGCCGAAGCTGGTGCCGTGGAAGGTAGTGCCGTCCTCGAGCACCAGCATCGATGGGCGGCCGGTCACCGGGCCAGCTTTCCGTCGACCACGGTCGGCTCCCCGCGCAGGAAGGTCGCGACGACCTGGCCGGGCAGGTCCATCCCGGCGAACGGCGTGTTACGGCTGCGGGAGGCGTGCTGCGCCGGGTCCACGACGCTGCGCGCGTCCGGATCGTAGAGCACGATGTTGGCCGGCGATCCGGTCGCCAGCCGGCGACCGTGACCGTCGAGGCGGCCGATCGCGGCCGGGCGGGCGGACATCCGGTCGGCGACACCAGCCCAGTCCAGGTGGCCCGTCTCGACCATGGCCGCATGCACGACCCGCAGCGCGGTCTCCAGACCGGTCATCCCGAACGCGGCTGCCTGCCATTCGGTTTCCTTGTCCTCGACCGGGTGCGGCGCGTGGTCGGTGGCGACGCAGTCGATCGTGCCGTCCGCCAGCCCGGCTCGCAGCGCATCGACGTCTGCCTGGGTGCGCAGCGGCGGGTTCACCTTGTAGACCGGGTCGTAGCTCGCAGCGAGTGCATCGGTGAGCAGCAGGTGGTGCGGGGTCGCCTCGGCGGTAACCCGCCAGCCCTTGGACTTGGCCCACCGGACGATCTCCACCGAGCCCGCCGTCGAGACGTGGCAGACATGCAGCGCCGACCCGACGTGCGCGGCCAGCAGGCAGTCCCGGGCGATGATCGCCTCCTCGGCCACGGCCGGCCAGCCGGCCAGTCCGATGACGCCGGACACCTCGCCCTCGTTCACTTGGGCGCCATCGGTCAGCCGCGGCTCCTGCGCGTGCTGGGCGATCACCCCGTCGAAGGCCTTCACGTACTCCAGCGCCCGCCGCATCAGGACAGCGTCCGACACGCAGCGGCCGTCGTCGGAGAACACGCGGACCCGCGCGGCCGAGTCGGCCATCGCCCCGAGTTCGGCCAGCCGGCTGCCCTGCAGCCCGGCCGTGACTGCGCCGACAGGCTGCACGTCACAGTGACCCGCCTCGCGGCCGAGCCGCCAGACCTGCTCGGCCACGCCTGCGGTGTCGGCGACCGGGTCGGTGTTGGCCATCGCGTGCACCGCGGTATAACCCCCGAGCGCTGCCGCGGCTGTCCCGGTCGCTACCGTCTCGGCGTCCTCACGGCCCGGCTCCCGGAGGTGAGTGTGCAGGTCAACCAGCCCAGGCAGGGCGATAAGACCGCTGGCGTCCAGGATCTGCGCGCCGGGCGCGCTCAGCCCGGGTCCCATCTCAGTGATGACGCCGGCGCCGATCAGCAGGTCCGTGGCGGGCCCGGCCAGGGGCCGGGCACCCCTGATCAGCCAGCTGCCGCCAGGCGCGGCGGTCATCTGGTCACCTCCGCCAGCTCCGCCTGGCTGGCGGGCTCGGTCATGGCATTGCCGAGGAGCAGGTAGAGAACGGCCATCCGGACGCTGACCCCGTTCGCCACCTGCTCGACAACCGTCGACCGGGGCGAGTCGGCGACCTCGGCGGCGATCTCGACGCCACGGTTCATGGGGCCGGGGTGCATGACGATGGCGTGCTCGGGCATCAGCGCGAGCCTGCCCGCGTCCAGCCCGTACCGGCGGCTGTACTCGCGCACCGTCGGGAAGTACGCGGCGTTCATGCGCTCGGCCTGGACCCGGAGCATCATCACGACGTCCGTCTTCGGCAGCGCGGCGTCGAAGTCGTAGCTCACCTCGCACGGCCAGCTCGACACCGCGACCGGCAGCAAGGTCGGGGGCGCTACCAGGGTGACCTCGGCGCCGAGCGTCCGCATCAGCAGCACGTTCGACCGGGCCACCCGGCTGTGCAGGACGTCCCCGACGATGGCGACCCGCAGGCCCTCGAGGTGGCCGAGCCGGCGCCGCATGGTGAAGGCGTCCAGCAGCGCCTGGGTCGGGTGCTCGTGCGTGCCGTCCCCGGCGTTGATGACGCTGCCGCGCACCCAGCCGGCCAGCCGGTGCGGAGCGCCGGACGCCTGGTGCCGGATCACGACCGCGTCGGCGCCCATCGCCTCGAGCGTCAGCGCGGTGTCCTTGAGGCTCTCGCCCTTGGCGACGCTGGACCCGCGCGCCGAGAAGTTGATCACATCGGCGGACAGCCGCTTGGCGGCGGCCTCGAACGAGATCCGAGTGCGCGTGGAGTCCTCGAAGAAGAGGTTGACCACCGTCCGGCCGCGCAGCGTCGGGAGCTTGCGGATCGGCCGGTCCGCTGCCAGGGCTAGTTCCTCGGCGGTGTCGAGGATGAGCAGCGCGTCATCACGGCTCAGGTCCGCTGCGGAGATCAGGTCGCGGTTCACCGTGGCCCCGCCTGTCCGAGCACGGCCTGCCCGAGCACGGCCTGTCCCAGCATGACCGCATCCTGACCGTCAGTCTCTGTCAGCTGCACCTGAACCACCTCGCGCTGGCTTGTCGGCAGGTTCTTGCCCACGTAGTCGGCCCGGATCGGCAGCTCACGATGGCCGCGGTCGACCAGCACAGCGAGCTGGACGATGCGCGGCCTGCCGATGTCGTTCAGCGCGTCCAGCGCTGCGCGCACCGTCCGGCCGGAGTAGAGCACGTCATCGACGAGAACAACGACCTTGCCGTCGATGCCCGATGCGGGCACGTCGGTGTGGCCAAGCGCCCGGGCCGGGCGCAGCCGTAGGTCATCCCGGTACATGGTGACGTCGAGTGAGCCAGCTGGCGCCGGGCGTCCCTCGACCTGGGTGAGCCTGGCAGCGAGTCGCTCGGCCAGCGGGACGCCCCTGGTCGGGATTCCCAGCAGGACCACGTCGCCCGCGCCGTCGGTGCGCTCGAGGATCTCGTGCGCGATCCTGGTGAGTGCCCGGGCGATCTCCGCCGCCTCGAGCACGATCTTGCCATCGGCAAGCGGCGCCGGCCGATGCTGTGCATGCGCCACAAGGACCTCCTTTCCCGCCTCACCGGACGGGGCTTAAAGGACGTCTGTCCGCCCCACCGTATCAGCAGGCACCGGCGGCGAAGCCGGGGCCGCGCCGACGCCGCACGCCCTTGCCGTACCCGGCGATACGGTGACCCAGCCGCGCCGTCTCGTAATCGGAGATCACAGGCTGTGATCGTGAGCCGGGTGTGAGTAAAGTCACAGTATATAATCTTTAGTCCGGCTATCCGGGCGAACCCTAGCCCGGTCGCCTCGACCCTCCGGACAGCAGAATCGCCGGCAGTAGCGGGATTTCCGGTCCTAGGAACACCCGATCGCCTCGACGATGGGGCGCCTGACGGGGATGCGGTGAGGCGCACTGGTTCATCCGGTTTTTGCCATTCGGCTTGACCGTGCGCGCTGGCGGCTCTACCGTCACTGTCCGTAACCGTTACTTAAAGCTACGACAGGCCAGGGAGCCGTGACGATGGCATCTGATTACGCCAAGACCCTGGGCGCGAGACTGCGCGCCATCCGCACCCAGCAGGGGCTCTCGCTGCACGGCGTCGAGGAGAAGTCTCGTGGCCGCTGGAAGGCTGTCGTTGTCGGTTCTTATGAGCGCGGCGACCGGTCCGTGACCGTTCAGAAGCTTGCCGAGCTGGCCGAGTTCTACGGCGTGCCGGTCTCGGAGCTGCTGCCCGGCGACGTGCTGCCCGCCGTGCTGGCCCCGGCCCCGAAGCTTGTGATCGATCTTGAGCGCATGGCGGCGCTGCCGAAGGACAAGGCCGGCCCGCTGGCCCGCTACGTTGCGACCATCCAGAGCCAGCGCGGTGACTACAACGGCCGGGTGCTGTCGATCCGCTCGGAGGACCTGCGCTCGCTGGCCGTCATCTACGACAAGTCGCCCGCGGATCTGACCGAAGAGCTCATTAGCTGGGGCATCCTCGACTCCGACGCGCGCAGCGCGATCGAGGCCTTCTAGTTTCCTGCGGCTCAGCCCGCTGTCGGCAGCGGCAGCAGGTCCTGACCGGCGGGAATCCCCAGGGTGCCCTCGGCCAGTGTCACGAACGTCCCGGCGTCCCGGAGCAGATCATCAGCCTCACGGGCGCTGACCGCACGCGGCAGGCCTGCCTCCGCGGCTGCGCGCTTCGCGGCGCTCGCCGCGAAGAACGCCGCCCATTCGCACAGCGTCGGCTCGACCTTCGGCAGCAACTCCCAGACACTCTGCGGCCTGCGCCGGCGGCCGCCTGGCGGCTCCGCCCGGGCCGCGACGACTGCCGCCGCCGCCCGCAGAGCGGCCAGGTGCGCGCCGACGTAGCGGGCCGCGGGCGCCGGCTCGTCCTGCGCGCCGGCAAGACCGTGCCGGGCGGACTCCACGAGGGCAAGAGCCGACGGCGCAACCCGAACCCGCGGCCCTGGCCTGACCTCTACGACCGAGCTCATCGCCACTCCTTCACGCTGTGCGCGGCCGGGCGGGGCGCTTCCCCACACCTCACCCGGCCGGAGCAAGCAGCCGGGAGAGGGTCCCGGCAGATCGCCGCACAACTTATTCGAACATATTTTCGCTGACCTGTCTACTCGTGTCAGCTGCATTCGAACTTACTAGGAGGGTCTGACAAAACCAGCGGCGTTGCCCACGCGCGACGGCAGGCTGGCCGCCGCTAGGCTGTGCAGGTGAAGGAGGCCATCGCCATCGCCGAGCTGAACCGGTCCGGCTTCCTCGAGACACTCGACGACTTCCTCGCCATCTACGCGGCGGCCATGGGCGCAAATCCCGCGGAGCTCCCGTCCCGGCGGGCGATTATGGAGAGGCACTCCGGCAGTCCTGACTTCCGCGCCCTCGCAGTCACCGCGGGCTCATCAGGCCTGGTAGTCGCCTTCAGCTACGGCTTCCGCGGCCTGCCCGGCCAGTGGTGGCATGACGTCGTCCGAGCGGGGATCTCGGCCGCGGCCGGACTGCACGCGGCGGGCGGCTGGCTTGACGACGTCCTCGAGATCGCTGAGGTGCACGTCCATCCGGATTACCAGGCGCGCGGGATCGGCCGCCAGATGATGCTGACCCTGAGTGCCCGCCGGACGGAGCGCACCGCGGTGCTGTCCACCCGCGACGCGCTGACGCCCGCTCGGCGGCTCTACCGGAGCCTCGGATTTGTCGATCTGCTGACGGACTTCGTGTTCCCCGGCGGCGGTCCGCCGTACGCGGTGATGGGCGCCGAGCTTCCGCTGCTCGGTCAGGGTGCAGCCGCCCGGGAGGCCGGCGCTCTCTAGGGGATCCTCATCTTTGCCGCCCGAGCTGCGATCTGGCTGCAGGCAGGTCAGGTGACGAGCCAGACCCGCCACAGCGCCGCCGGGTCTGACAACGGATCGCCATGGACAAAGACAAGATCGGCCGGGCCGCCTTCTCTGATGGTGCCTGCGTCTGGCTCGCCGAGGAGCTGCCCGCCATTGCGGGTCGCCGCTGCCAGCGCCTGCCACGGCTCCAGGCCAGCGGTGACCAGGCATTCCACCTCCCAGGCGAGCTGGTTGGCGCGCAGCGATCCGCCGCCGAAGTCGGTGCCTGCCGCCACCAGGACCCCAGCCCGGACGGCAAGTCGCACGCTCTCATGTGCCCACTCCCGGCGGGCAGCGATCTCCGCTCTGCGGGGCGGCTCCACGAAACGCGGGAGAGTCGTGGTGCGGCTGAAGCTGCGCCAGGACTCAAGCACGGCCAGGGTGGATACGAGCGCGACGTTGCCCGCAGCCATGAGCGTCGCCACATCAGAGTCGAGCTGGAAGCCGTGCTCCAGGGAGTCGACTCCGGCCTCGGCGCCAGCTCGTGCGCCGGGAAGCATGCCCGAATGCGCGGTCACGCGGGCGCCGCGGGCATGGGCCGCCTCGACGACGGCTCGCACCTCGCTCACCGTGAAGGGAGACGTCTCCCGGTCCGGCCCGTCGAGGTAGAGCTTGACCAGGTCAGCGCCGTCGTCGAGCTGGCCGAGGGCCGCTGCCACAAGGCCGTCCCCGTCTTCGACCTCGACCGAGAGGCCGCCGGGAAGCGAGCCGGTACGTGAAACCCAGCTGCCGGCAGCCCGCACGTACGGATACTCGCGTCGTCCAGACCAGCGGTCGCGCACCCCGAGCGCTAGCGCCCGGCGGCGGCCGTCGACCGGGTCGTCGCCTATCGGTGATCCGACGTCCCGTGCCCACCGGACGCCGGCGCTGCGCAGCAGCCGGGCGTTGTGCTCCGCCACGTCGACCAGCTCTCGCGGCGGATCGAAGCCGTGGTCGATCCAATGGGCGCCGCCCGGCAGCGTCAGATGGCTGTGGCTGTCGACCATCCCGGGGATGACGGCCGAGCCGGAAGCGTCGACGACGTCGGTGTCCTCGGCGAGCTCCGGCTCATCCGCAGCATCGCCAATCCACTCGATTCGGTCGTCGGCGACGAGGATGCTGATGCCAGCCCGCACCTCAGGCCCGGTCCCATCGGCAAGGGCGGCATCACGGTACAGGGTGCGCACAGCGGCCTACGCCTTGGCGACGGCGGCTAGCGAGGCAGCGGGCGCTGCG
>Ga0123355_10005395_pt1 | contig 18698 bp, 14 predicted proteins | sample TergutEmb28metaG_3_FD_89872 | JGI IMG/M metagenome (GOLD analysis project Ga0123355, IMG submission 89872) | Embiratermes neotenicus P1 segment gut microbial communities from Petit-Saut dam, French Guiana - Emb289 P1 | ecosystem: Host-associated > Arthropoda: Insects > Digestive system > Gut ... | reverse complement strand
TCATATAGAAAGAATGCAAGACACCGCAATTCCAAAAAAGATGTACGGAAAGCTGTATGCAACAAGACGAAGAGGAAGACCAAAAATGAGATGGTTGGATGATGTGTCCACAGACCTGAGAAAGATGGGAATAAACGAATGGACAGACAGAGCAAGGGATCGAGAAGTTTGGAGGCATATTGTAAAGGAGGCGAAGGCCCACCCCGGGCTGTAGCGCCACCGAAGAAGAAGAAGAAGAAAACACACTACTGGACAACAGACACTGGAAACATTGTTACAGCACAAACCTGAACCAGCCGTTTCTTCCAGCCCTTTTCTTTCTTCCAAGATGATATAGTGCCATCATTCACGTTAAATTTCTTGGCTGTTTCCTTCAGTGTGTGTCTTGCCGCATATGCTAGAACTTTCACCTTGAACTGAGGAAGGTACCTCTCCCCCTTCTTGCGTTGCTGTGCTTCAGGTCTCTTACTCTTCTTTGTGTTTAGCTCCACTGCAACAGGTCTGCTGCCTGGATCAGCAGCCTGACCTGCACTGGAAGTACGAGACTCTAATATGACTTCTGGGGCAAGAACATTATGAGTTACAGGCAATGCCAGCACATCTGACTGTGTACTTTCAGTTGATCCTTTACACTTCATTTCTTCTTGTCTGCTGACATTCAAACTCACATCTTTAAATACTGAATTGACAAAGTCTTCACTATCCTCTGAGGAACAACCTAAAATATTTTCATTGTCACAGATATTACTAAGGGCCAAATTATGTAATAAACTTGATGAACTATTGTTCCAAGATGAAACAAAACCAACTGTATCTTTCAGTCTTTCAGCTTCAGTTGTTGTAGGAATTCCACATGAACAGGAATCAGTGTGATGCAATTGAAATGGACAATTTGACACAACTGATACAGTTTCATTCACACAGTCTGAAAGTACATGATTCTGCAATGAAAGTTCACATGACTGTGGGTAGTACAGGCAGTCCATACCAGCATCCATACCAGATGTTGGGAACACATTATCCATACTGTCAGAATTGGTATTACCATTTGTACTACTGTTTGGCAAATTATTCTGTAGATTGTGCATTATTTCTGGTGGCAAGTAATCTACAATGTTCAACATTGGGGTAGAGAGCATTGCCGTGGATTCACTGTCAAGCTGAGGTTTCACATTTGAAACATTATTTGCACTTGGTTCAATGAAACCAGTTTTCTGACAAGGTCCACCATTTTCTTTGTCATTTAATTCACCACAGCTATTTGCAACTAAGAATCCTGTATGTTTTGTGGGTATTTTAGAACATAAAGGTTCAGAATATCTTGTTTTGTCATGCTCCTTTTTTTCTGTCTGCTCCACACAATTCTTATCATTCCCTAGTTCAACTGCTTTGTCTTGTGGTATGCTCTCATCATTTCCTTCAATCATTTTATCCACAGCACTCTCAGTAATGCTCCTTTCAGTACTGTTTTCAGATGTCACTAAGTGTCTATTCTCATGAGTCACATTATCTGAAGAACTTGGGGATGGCTCACCAAGCACATAGCTCATTTTTGACTCTTCATAAAATCCAAACCTCCGCCACCGCTTGATCCAACGTCGATACCAACCATCACTTGCCTGAAATTAAGCATCAGTAGTTTCTCACTTATCTGACAGTGTTAGAAAGATGGCGCAACAAAAGAAAAATGGCTGACCAAATATGATTTGGTATGTGAAAGACCTGAGAAAATACCCTGGTAGGAAGTGAACAAGGCCAACTTTGAAGTAAAATCATGTCATTAGCCTGAAGGATGTCAAAACAACCACAAAAGATCTCACTTACTGCAGTAAAACCTCATGGATGAGATTCAAATGAAAATTTGCTGACTTTACCACTCAGAATATCCTGACAGAACTGATTAGTTTAGTGTAGTTTAGTTTAATTTAGTTCAGTTTCGTTTAGTTTAATTTAGTTCAGTTTAGTTTAGTTTCGTTTAGTTCAGTTTAGTTTAGTGTAAATTATTCACCCATTCCAGTCAAATACTTGACACAGGACATGTCACCTGCAATCAAACTTCAATATCATGCACAAAAAACCACAAACAATAACATCGAAATTATATCAGTATATCGTCATAAAGAATGGCTAAAATAATACATAAAAATTACCTCTCACTTGTAAATTAATATCAACCAAATCTACAGGACACATTCCTCCACTAAACGAAACGTATGTTGTATGGAAAAGATAATTTATTTTCTTGTGAATGCATATCAGTCTGACATACGCACACCAGCCTCTAAGCAATCATTTCTGATAGACAGCCCCTCCTCAGTGTTTATATCAGAAATGCACTAGTGTGAGAAAGCCCACAATGGTCAGGTTTACCTCGCCTGAAGCACAAATTTTTAAGCCAGATGTGCAAAAATCCCCAGTGCCAGGTCGGCTACACAAATCAATTTTGTCTGGTGGCACCTAATATTTGTGGGTCCTCAGTATGGAATTCGTTTTATGTCATCCTTCTAACACCTAAAATTTGCAATGGCTCCCAGAGTTTTAAAAAAATCTGTGCATCCGTATTTTAATTGCTTTTCAGTACAGCAAATGACAACAGTAACAAAATTGTATGTGACAGCAGGCCGACCATCATTCCTGTAGTAGTTACTCACTAACAGGTTTTTGATGCTTTTTGAAAATGCACTTTAATCTATAAGGTCTGAGAAGATTAATTTCTTACATTCGTTCCTTACCAATGAAATCCACCAACAAAAGTCCTTAATTTTAAGATTTATAACATCAAAGAGCAACTATATTATTTTCTCTCCATTATTTTCATGACAAGAAATACCGTTATCTTTAATCCCTTCATCTATTAACACATCATTTGGATAAAGGATACTCAATTTCCCCTTGCACCAAAATTTTTGGCCACAGGGATCTGTGGACTACCTTAAAACCATCTCTAAATACAGCATTACATGCTTGGCTTCTAACATTCATCAATATATTCTAACCATTATAACACTGTTATTACTGATTACAAGGTACATTATAACATTAAACTTATACTGGCTCCCAGCTTACTTTGAAATTTGTAATGCCTGCCTGATGGAAGGCCCACTTTGCTCTAGACTGTACCATGCTCTTTGACACCTTTTTGCCTTGTTGCTTAGACCGAGCCTCACAGTACCACTGCCACAGATCACGATCCACTACACCACATGCTGGACGCAAGCCCCGGCAACACAGAACTGCCAACTAAGAACCAAACCATAATTATGTAAGACGATGTGCCACTACATACTTTGGTAGGCAGGTAACAACATTCTGAAGGAATCTGCTTCCTCTGTCTTTAGGGTAGAAGAGTATGATACATGGGAAAATGTAGGTAGATCAGCATTAACTGAGGCCCGAGAGCGAGTCAATGGATGATGGTAGCCCAGAAAAAGACCACAATTTGACACCTCCAAAAAGAAATTTCCTACACATTAAAATGCAGTACAAGTATTTATGTACTGATGATAAGCAATGCACAAAATGAGGCATACTTATGAGTTTGCTAATAAACCAAGAAATTTGGGAACAGTAAGCAAATGTTTTACATTAGTGAGAAGGTGTACCCCAGTACAGTAAACACATTTTTTTAAACATTGTTTTCTTTAATGTATACACCATTAACATATCGCTCATGAAACAGCAATTTGTCCCAACCCACATATTTCCTCAGACTGAGATTCCTTCATTACCAGGCAGTTGGGTTAAAAATACACCTTCTGTCAAAATTTTGTATCCACAAAAAAATTGCTTCTCCTTATATTTTCATAAAAATATAATACATGTGTTGGTCTATTAGGGATCTGTCAAGTTTTTTCTGTTTCCTGTAAAAATGTGTATTAGTGGGTTATGATAAATTGTTGTTTCATGACCGATATGTATTCATTTATCGTGGACAAGCAAGAATACTCACTTCTGGCCAGATATTTCTTAAAACAAACACCTATAAAACAATGAAACTGCTTATGTATTAAGACAATAAAATGAATATATATGTGCATTCCAACTGAGAAAAAAAAAGTTGTCTAAGCTTTATGAATATAGTATTCCTACTGACCAAATAAAAATTACTGATAATGCCCACTCTTTGCCCAGGTTCTCTTTAAAATAAACAGAAAAAATGAAGTGTATATTTATACCATTGCAATGTCACCACACACTCATTACAAAGTATAACTGATTAAAAAACAACACAGTAGGGACAATTAAACAAACTTGGGACACACAAATTTATTCTCCTCTCCTACATGTTTCAGGACTGCAGGACAATCGTCAGTGACAATTAATATTTGCGGAATTGACTAAATTTATTAACAGTTATATTCGTCAGTCAGTTAATTTGTTACACACCATTAAAAAAAATGGTTCTATGTATTTACTGCGTAACTGGAATACTTCTTTGTCAGTAATATTACCAGAAACACATACAGTCCTTGATACTACTGCTAACCTACTCTGTAAAAGTACCTTGCAACACAATCTACTTATAAAAAATATGCAATATGCAAGGCATTCACTCGTTGATGCAGAACACTAATAATTCAAATCACAAAACTGAGTGTTACCATCTGCTGGCAACCCTAACGCCATGCCTATATATAGGTTGGTGTGACACTTGGTCCTATTCTGAATATGTATCTTATCAGTGAAATCAGAAATAAAACATAGTACCTTCTTGTCCACAGAATCTCTGCCAGCAGCAGATTTCGTCGAAGTCTTTGCACAACTTATTACGTTTTGTACTTCTTCACTATGCACCTGTTTTTCTGAACAGTGTTGCTTGGACTCAAGCTGCTTCTGCCGTCTGTGTTCATCCATTGACACGATTCTCAGTTACATGCATGAGATGAAGTTGGATGAAACATTACTTTCTTCAAAAGTACAAGGAATGTTCCTGCACATCACTAAAAAAACCATACCGAACTTACATTCTGTAACATAACCTAAAACCTTAATACATGCAACATTAAATCGCATTTAAAATTACATTACCAACAATCGAGAACTCTAATGACAGCCAACATAAGACTAGAAATTTCCAGACGATAAAAATAACTGCACTATACAATAATTCATCACATCAGCTACGAAGGCCAACTTCCGAATGTCGTGACAACTACACTACGATTCCCATTACGTCTATGCTCTGGGGATTTTCTCACGCGGTTGCGCAAGTACGATTGGGCGACGCAAAACTTTAGTTGATTACCGTTTCGCGAGACGTTTGAGATTTCTGCTTCGAGATTGTTGGCTGCCGGGTTGTTGCGCCGTGTAGGAAATTTTCCCGATGTTTCGAAGAAATATACCGCCTTTACCAGGGCCATACCTTTCTCCGAAAGGTCGGGAGGCAATTACCCAACTACACAGACCATATCCCAACTATTAGGAGCAACTCTGATCCATGGGCGCAACAACCTAGCAGACCTCTTTCGTCAATACGAAAACAGGTATACAATGCAAAAAATCTTTCACTGCTGCATCATTTCTAGTGGGTAGTGGCAACCTTCCGGCTAAACCTGGCGTACATTTCGTTGTAGTATTTACTTCTCACTACACAAGGAACAAGAAGTGTAGCGCTTATTATTTGTCGCTTTACTTACATTTAAACGGACGTCGTGAACACTCCTACATTGCTTTTCTCTATCTCTCTCTCTCTCTCACACACACACACACACACACGGTGGCAACGCTAATAGCAGCGAAAACTTTGCAACCGTAGCCTTTAAGCATATGCGCTAAACAAATTGTATTTAGCACAAAGTAATAACCTTCGGGGGTAAATTTACAAGCTTCTTTCTTTTTAATAGGAAACGTAGACGTGTCCTCCTTTTCAGTGGTATAGGAACACTATACTACTTAGAGCGGAGAATTCATCGCTGAATACAACAAAATTCATGAATTCATATCTTCCGCGGGTTCAGTCCAACTTTTTCTTGAGGGGTTTCAATGAAACCCTACCAAAGCTTCCACTCAGAAGCTGGCTTCCTACATTTTTTTTAAATTCTCAGTCGAGCAGACCGCATTCGCTGCATAGGACTGCAGAGAATTAAATCTTAAATGCACATTTTCAGTCATACTGCATGCAGTTAAAAAGAATCCAGTTGCTATCTAAAAGACTGTTAAGAAATTCAAATTAAGGAAATAATGGATTTCTATTGGTTTCTTCGTATCAAATGGCGACATTCCTGTTGTTGATTTAGGCACCTTTACAACTGGTAGTTACCATTCATTTCCCAGGCCTTCGTTTTTTCGTCTAGCACAGTTAAGATAAGGTTGGTACTACTGTTCTAGATGGTCTGTGCTACTGTTCCACTCTGGGCACAGATCATACATATAGACTCTGGGTAAATCCTCTGATTCATGGTTGGTAGTTTGAAATCAATGAGAATGGTGTCTGCCGACAAGGCAGTCGTGCAAGTGCGAGAGAAGTGCTGTTCTGTGGAGTCAGTTTATGCGTTTTGCGAAACAAAGAATGGATCTGACTCACGTACAGCGAGTAAGGATGCTGTATAAAACTATTCTTAAATTGCATCGAGGTCTCCCAGCAGACTTACAAGTGATGGGAACTGCATATGCACGAGATGAATTCAAAAGGCACAAGACTTGTAATGTTGCTGAAGCATCTGTTTTTATGGTAGAATGGGCAGTACGTTATTAATACTGGTTATTTTTATAACAGATATTTGAGGTTAGGTTTGGTTTGTCCTGTGAAACGTGTAGGATAGTATATAACTACATTTGAACAGGCTTTGGGCTCTACTGTAGTACTCTTCGACCATTGCGCGAAAATGTTCGGTGCAGATGAAAGCTACGCGGTGTTAGTGTGGCAGTTGTGGGCGGAGCAAGCACAGAGAGGTGGTGCTTACTGTGGATTGGGGAGGAGGGTATTCTTGATGGTGCACGTGGCGCTGCGTCCAATCCACACTTCTGGCGGTATGCATGAACATAATGAAGGGGTCGAGAGGACTTGCGCGGCAAAGAGCCCCGAACATGTATTCCGCCAAGTGGTAGATGTGGACCGTACGGTTGTATGCACAGAGATCCTTGACGTTTTTCCATATCTTGTCTACTGTAGTTACCGCGTCCACTGCAATAATGAGACGGGTAACTGTTACAGACTTTGCTATGAAGAGGGTGTACAGATATAGGAAGGGAATGAGAAGAACTTCGACTGTAAGAGACACAGCCTGTACGGTAACGTAAGTCCGTCTTGACTGATGCTGAGTACAACAGATGTAGCCTAAACAGTAACCTAAGACCACCTTGATTGGCAGATTAATTGAAAGAACACACTAACAAAGGTAGCCTAAAGGGTAACCCAAGTCTGTCGTGTTTGGTTGGTTTGGTTGTAAAGGAGAACACTGTAACAGATTTCCTAAACAGTACTATAATTCTGTCTCAACTAACAGCTTTGAAGAGTATGCAGGCTGGGCTCCACCAACCTTATTAGAGATAGCCAACAAGCTAAACTAATTAGTCTAAAAGGCACCTAACGCAGCATATGGGTGTTGCAAGGCTAGGCTCCACCAACTCTAACAGAAAGACAGCCAACCAACATAATAACCTATGCCTTTCTCAAGTGGCTGGTAGAGTGCAAAAGAAAATCACCGACTATAATAGAGTTAGCCTAAATGGTAACTAAACTCCATCCCGATTGGCCTGTTCAGTTATAGGGGATATTGGTAGGCATGGCCACACCTGACCATGGCCCCCCCCCCAGCAGCTGTTGCCTCTGTTGCACTGGATACAGTGTGGTCACCCAGCACTAAAGTAGTGCCATGACTTGTAAACTGATGCATTTATGTAAAAGCCAGAGTAGTTGAGATGAAATAAAAAGTCCCCATCTGAAGCAGCCTTAAGGTTATATTAATTTTGACATAATGGTAGACTAGTATCATGACAAGGCTGAAATGATGTTGCAATGTGATTTGCCCATTTTCTGCAACTCAGAATGGTGTGTACAGTCTGTTCACTCATCCTGCTAACATGTAAATATAATGCACTACAAAAAATCACCTTATGTGAATTTTATAAAGGGCAGACTGGGAATCTGGCTGATGTCTTGAGCCATCCCCAAAAGTGAAAATTACAGCATACTCATGTAACTGAGCATCTCTCAAATGAAGTCTAAGGGAAGAAGTCACATTATTAGGAGTAACATTAATATAATATATAATACCTTGTATATGCATGGTTAATTAGGTGACATACTCTATTTCCATGTGTATGAAGTAAGTAGGTGTTACAGGTCAAGCTGTTATGTATGAGTGCAGACAGGACTGGTGTATAATAAAATCTGGCATCAATCAGAAAAAAAATACATGATCATGATTCATTTGTCCAGCATTTTTGTTCTAAGATTAGTAGAAAAAAAAGGCTTTTCACCCATAAAAGGCTCCAAGCCCTTGAGTTGACAAAGCAGGTCTCTGAAATGTTAGGAGCTGACCAGTCTGTATTAAATGTTGCAAGAGTCTGTATCCATCTGTGCTTTTCATGTTTTATATTTTCCTTGCATTCATGTAAATTCTTGGGATAGTAGTTATGAGTCTCGATTGTGACTTCTGTCAAAGCCAGCAAGTTCAGTGTGCGTGAATTGTTAAGTGATAGATGCTACTGCTTTTTGGTTTTCCTTACATATTGGGGAACTCATAAGCTGATGTGATGGTCGATTTGTACGATACACACTTTGGCCTGTGATCATGGGATTACATAAATGTATACATGTTGTTTTAAATGCAGGATTGTTTCCATGCATATTGAATTGTGCACTTACAGAATCACATGTAGTGTTACTTTTTTCTATAGGATGAAAGAGCCACAAGTTTTCATAGTATACCTCTTCTGTTTACAGAAATATGCTGTTATGATGGCACAGCAGCTAGGTTTGAAAGGGCCAAAATATGCAAAGAAGCTTGGGGAAAACTTGGATAACGGCAGACTTGATCAAATGCGTGAAGACCAAATTACCCAACTGTATGAATTATTTTTGGCTGCAAAAGAATATCAAAAAGAAGACAAAGATGATAAAATATCATGATTGAAATTAACTGTTGATGAAGTACCATAATTTATAGACATGGTAGGATCACCTGATTATGCATGCCATGGACTGGCCAAAATAAAAATTGCAACATTGAGGTTTTACTTTGCAGAATGTATACTGTCTTATGGCATGTAATCTGGTAGTTATTTACAGGTGTTTTGGAGAAACCTGCTTCCTCCATGTTTCTGAATCTCATGATGGGATTGTTGAAGTCAACCTTATACCCAGTATAAGTGATATGGTAGGCAGTGGACAGCCCCACTCTCTGACAAGCACAGTCACCAACAAAGTGGTACACCTTTTTTCTGAAGTCACCTTTTGGATCTATTTGGATCCATATTATTGTGCAGAGGAGGCCATGTATATTCTTTGGTACTGCAAACTCCAGAGTTCCATTAGGAACTCAACTGGTTCATTTTACTGGTACTGGAGAAAGGCTGCACTGATTGTGGAAACTTGTTCTTATGAGAACAGATGGCCCAACTTGTGAGTAAAATGAACTGCCTGTGGTTACCTTCATAAGATATCTAAGACATGTGAACCTGTGCTGGTTTGATTAGTTTTCTGTAACTAAAATATTGGCCTGTTTTTTTATGCTAGTCAAAACCATATGAAGATCTACATCCAGCTCTTCACCTTTTTTACATTTTTTATCTTTATTTATTTTCAAATCTGAATTGTACAGTATGTACCACAAACCATGTTTGAACCTTAGCCGTCACAACTTTTTGTTGGGGTGTTTATTTCATGATGTATCAAGTGCAGAGATTTTTTTACTCACAACAGAGACGCGAGGTCTAGGAAGTGTGTCATCCCCGTTGTGTGTATGAAACTTGGAAGTGGTATGTAGTCAAACACAACTATGTCACAAAAGATTTATTTAGTGACTATAATGGGCAACTACATGTTTCGGTCTGTACTGGCCATCTTCAGGTTGTCTTAGGAGAACTTAACTTAAGATCTTACTATAAGCATAGTGTGTGCACGTGGTGTAGAGATCTCTACATACAGGCCTTATTTGCAAAAAGTAAAGCTACTTTGTGGTGTGCTCGGCAGGTATGATGGTTCTGTAGTTGTGCGGAGGCTGTTCTCCATCCTTCTCCTTGATTAGGCTGCGTTGTGGGGGGCTCGAGTGGCCTTGGGTGTGTGGTCCCTTGGCTATGCTCCTGGTGTTGGAAAGAGTGGGAACACTCCAACACCAGGACCATAGGCAAGGGACCACGCACCCAAGGTGACTCAAGCCCCCCACAACGCAGCCTAATCAAGGAGAAGGACGGAGAACAGGCCTCCGCACAACTACAGAACCATCATACCTGCCAAGCACACCTCCACAAAGTAGCTTTACTTTTTGCAAATAAGGCCCGTATGTAGAGATCTCTACACCATGTGCATGCGCTATGCTTATAGTAAGATCTTAAGTTCTCCTAAGACAACCTGAAGATGGCCAGTACAGGCCGAAACATGTAGTTGCCCATTATAGTCACTAAATACACCTTTTGTGACACAGTTGTATTTGACTACATACCATTTCCAAGAGACGTGAGGTGTTTGAACCTCAGCCATCACAACTTTCTGTGGGGGTTTTGGTTATTTCATGATGTATCAAGTGCAGAGATTTTTTTACTCTCAACAGAGATGTGAGGAAAAAAACAATAGTGGTGAATGAAGACTGATGGAAGCAATGACAAAATGTAACAAAACAGATTGTGAAACATACAGCAGCCTTTAGAGAGGGTGTTTTATCAATTGCACAGTGGCCTTTGAGATCCAGACGGACAAACTTATACTAGACAACAAAAAACAGCCATTTTTTAGGTGTGTTCACAAAGGAATTGTGATAAGGGAATATTACGTTCCCATGTCTGTCCACTGTTTTGCATGAACATCTCAGCTCCCACTGGGCAGATTTGTGTGAAATTGTACAATGGGTATTTTTACTAAAATCTGTCAGGCAAAATTCAAGTTCAGTTAAACATGGACAAAACAACAGGCACTTTGCATGAAGACTTAAATACATTTATGACTAGTTGGGTTACTGGTGTTGCCATGGTTAGTAACATTTTGACTGATTTTCTGGTTCCTGTTACACTGTTACAAAGGTTACCGGTGTTCATTGGTTGCTGTGGATTCTGGAATATGCTAGAAGTGATGTGCTATGCAGACATTTCCATAATGTTCACTAGAATGGATTTGACCATTATGAATTTGTTTTCCTCCAGTTTAATGTCAAAGCAGTAATATTACACATAAGTGCTACAGTATCTATAAGATGATAAAATGGTGAAATGGGTTCTACTTGCTTCATTGTGGCAGTATAGAAGTGCATCTACTCACAAAGACTCCCCCCCACACCCAAAAAAGAGAGAGGCTGCAGCTGTGTACACCTCATTTGACCTTTCTCCATGTTATGTTTCTGAAGATGCAATTAAGCTGAAAGGAAAAACAAAAGGTACAGCAGTGTTTCAGAGATTCAGCAAACCACACTTCCAGAGACAGCATATGATATGAAAGTTGATTACTTAAATTAGCATTCGTTTCATGTTTGTTCAAGCTTTGTTGATATGGTACAATGTAGTACTACTAGTTTTATGTTCCATAACTTTTTTTTTGAAAATCATACCCTTTATGAGATAATGTGGAAAAATATTATCGAGCCAGTCAGCCCACAGATGAGAGTACAGTGCATGCACATTGCATGCTGATTACCTGAGGCTACAAATATACAGTGAGAAAATGTAATACTTATTGGATTTTTCAGTGCAACAATGGTTGCAGGAATGCATCTGAATGTTAATGTTATACATACATTGCCTCTCTTGTTATCCCTCAGTTTATTTTCACACAATGAAATGCATTCCTGGATATACAGTATGATATTTGGAATTAGTATGGCGGCGCCTTTTTTTCACTTCGTGGTGAAGCATACATAATTTGGAAAACACCATGAGTAACTGTGGAGCAGGTACATTGGAATCCATGAAAATAGATACTGTGTGCAAATCATCACTTCCCTCTATATAATTTTTCCATGTTTAATGACCACAAGATGAACTGTAGATAAGATAGCTTCAATACATATAGTGACAAATATTCAAACTGACTGGTAGGTTAAACTTTTAAGAATGGGCAGACAGAAATAAGATAATCCCCTCGCACATTTATCTCTGTAATTATAGAAATCAAAAAGGAGTTACTCATAGTTATGTGCATATATAAAATTTTGAAGACTATACAGAACAAAAGAAAACTTGAATTTTCGATTCCAAACTTCAAAATTTTTAGGTAACTGCTGTTGCTTTGCGTAGCAGCATGAAAACTACCTGGTCTATCAGAATTGGCTTGTGACCAATGTCTGACTGCAACTTTCTCTATTTCTTTACATTGTCTTGGGACTTCATTCTTCTTATCACCAACTTTTGGTTGTCTGGCCATTGGCTGGTTTAAATTGAAAGGTAAATTAAAGTTTGGTATTCAGTTTGAAATGCACTGAGGGGTTTGGTGGTTAAAATCTCTAAATGCTGTCTGCACTTGCACCTGAAAGGTGCTACATGGGTAGAGGTCTGACATGCCTCATTTCCATGTAAGGTTTGAATTCTTTTTCTTGTATAGGCGAGGGCAGCTATGTGCAGGTGTTCATTTGTTCGAGGGATATTTTTACATGGGTTTTTCCTGGGGTGGCCTGTCTCTCCAAGGGGAGAGACAATGAAGAACAAGCAGTCAGTCAGACAGTTGTTGAAATTCAGAGAGTTAAGAGTTACTGAACGAGCAGAGCAGCTTTCTTTCCCCCTGTATATTCCTTGAGCAGGATTTGTGCCCACCGACGAGTGTGTAAAATATTGTAACCAAAAGTCTGGCAATTTTAAGGTGGATGGTTACAACTGGTACTGGCATTCCTTACTTGCAAATAATACAAGTACACAGGCCTGCAACCAGAGCCATCCAGCTGCAATGTAGTACCTTGAAATTACGATTTCATTCTCACCTCATTTCTTAAATTTTCCAACTTCCCATTTGGCATTTAAAAAGTCCTTGCATGACTAGTTACAATTGTACTTGTTCTTAGACTGCAGTCTGCTGCTGCATGAAACAAGACAAAACATGTATATAGTTTTCATAAATTTGTTCCTAACTGTCAGCGTTTTACAGTTTTCTGTATGTACTTTATTTTAAATACATAAACATTACAAGAGAAGAGCACAGACTCATATGTGTTTCAATATATTCAAAATGGCTGCCTGTAGAGATGAAGTGCGTGCAGTTTATGGGAGTATTTTTGCTTGTCTACTTTGCATTTACATCCATAACCTGTGTGTGAACTTTGTGGTCTGTACCTTGAATTTGAAACTGTAACTCATTGTATGTACAGTCTCCCTCATCATACACACCACATTCTGGTAGCTTGGTATCTTTTCTGAGAGAAGTTTTTAGAAATATAGATAATCTTCTGTTATGTGACAAGTGTGCAGTTTGGAAATATACTGACACTCCAGAGACACCATCTTCGTATGAAGGTTCAGTACTTAATATACGTCCTACACAGTCACATCCCAGACAGTTACTTTATAGTCACTGCTGTGAGACACTTGAAACACATGCCTTAAAAATGATTTTAGTTTTCATTTTAATTCTTTCATGTTATGGCTCTTGTCTTCTAAGTACAGAAATGCCATATAAAAAACCTCAATCATGCTGACTTCTGTTTGAAGAACTACTACCAGCAATTTCAAATAATGAAAGAAATCGGATAAATAAACATGAGATTTAACAATGTGTTACGTTCTAAGCACCCTGCCAGCAGAAGGGAGGTGTCTGCCACATATTTATTGTGCGTTAATGACAAATGTATATTCCATCTACGCCCATTCTTCTTCATACTTGCAACAAAATATTAACATAACACTACTTTAAAAAATACTTGGTTTGGATAATAATTTAATTTACTCTGAAAATAGATATAACAAATTCTGAAGTACAGCTTTTATTAATTATAATATGAAAAACAACAAAAACAGTACTCTTTCTTTGACTACAATAACACATATAACAACAGACCAAGGGTACTTGGGAACTTGTCATGAGAGAAGTGGGTGTGAAGATGAAGGCCTGAAGGAAAAGTACAATGGAGAACATTTCCCAGGCACACCAGCTACAATATACTTTCCTCAGATCTGATGTCAAACTTGTATGCCTAAGTCCAACACATTATTTAAAGGTTTTGAGCAATGCATACACCATCCTGTAGTGAAGTGTATGGGAAATGCAGTGTGACAGGGGACAGAATTGCTACAATGCAGTGGTGGATGGCTTCAGATTCGTTTATGTGTGTATTTATGTATGTGTGGCAATACCTGTTGCTGTGCCAACAGCAGAAGAGAGAAACTCTACATCAGTATATCCTGACACAACTGCTGCAATTTAAAGTTTGTTGATAAACTGTTTATTCATGAATTTCTTAAATTATGTTGTACCTTCCTTTCACATCTTGCTTACTGCATATTTCATTATATTACAGACCATTCATTAATGGAAATAATCACAGAATTCCACAAAAAAACAACACAGTATTTCTCTCCAATATGCCAAGAATCGCTCGAGCTTATCTTGAAAACATGACATATAATCTCTCTCTATATATATACATATATATCCTTTTCAATTTTTTGCTAATTTTTTATATATTATATAACAATATAATAAAAGTATCACTGATCAATAAACTTGTGAAAAAAGCGATGTGTAGTTTTGGACAAAGATTTGAATAACTTGCATCCATTGTACCATACTTCAACCTTTCACATTTAACAAAACACCGACTCGTGTACCTTTATTAATTTTCTCTTCTCACCATATGAACGCTATCTTACACTTTACATTATGTTGGCAAGGATGATGTCTTTTTTTAAATGTTGCTACAATCTCCTGTATAAGAACTATTTTAGAAGACAGAAGGGTATCTAATGTAAAGGTTCTTTGAGAAAATGCTGGGCAACGTATCACATTACTAATCACTGCTGACTGTTGCTGATACTTGTTACATTATTGGCTATTATTATATTTTCAACAGTTAGGTGAAAATAATAGGGCAAGTACTGCCAAATCAGAAAAACCACTGTAGAATTATTAGTTAAAATCAGAATGAAATGAGTTTTTCATTCATTCATTTCCACTCTAAAAAGAAAATGTCTTTGGAGATAATTTTTAAATTTTCCTCTGCAAATAGCATTATTTTCATTACAAGTTTTATTCAAAATTTTTAAAAGTACCCACATGTTTGATTTTCCAAAAATGATCTTTGTCATGATCCAAAATTATTTTTCCTTCCCTGCTAAATAAACCAGGTGGCATGGCAGAAACATTCCTTTAGTAACAAAGCACACAAGTTAATAATATGGCAGCAACACTAATGTGGCCTATGTGTTGTACATAGGACAGGGTTGGAAAATAAAGGATCTTTCCATGGCTGCCAACATTCAATGCTTCAGATTCACAAATTCACACTTTTCTGCTAGATGTCGGGTTTTGTGGCTTTCTTCAAGGCAGCTTGGACCTTAGGCAGTAAGAGAATGAGAGAGACATGTCTTTAGAGCAGATGAAACCCCAACAGATGTCAGTGCTGTTTGGATGGACTTCCATCGTTCATCATGATAACTCGACCTGCAATCATGAAATTCGGAAACTTGGTAATATAATGTAATGTGAGACCTGATAAAAAATTCAGGTGCTGACTTTTTTGTTGGCAAAGGCATTAATACAATTTACGATGTTAAGGATGTTCTCTGGAGATTTTCACAAAGCTTTTATACTATATTGAAAATTGTCCCTCCCACAACAGACCTCCACATACACAGTGATTCCAACTATGTCACCACATTTCTGAGCCTGTGCTTTGGGGAGGATATTCAGGTGCAAACAGTTTTACACTGTTTGGTACAAAGTCACGTAAGTAAGGTAGGTGAGGCAGGGCTTCTGTGGGCTGGTTTTTGATGGCTGCTGCACATATCACCTGAGAGGTATCTGAACACACATTTTTCCATTGTAAGCATGCTGCATTGTTTTTATCTGCCGATTGGCTCAAACTCATCCTCAACACTTGTACATGCCATTTAGTGTGGACTTTTTTATTCCTTCTGCAAGAAACTTGTTAGTATGATACCATTCAGGTCTCAGAAAATAATGAAAATGTACTGTCCATATGATGTTGCTACTTGACATTTCTGGGCTTTTGGTACAGTTGATAACTGTTTGGTGGCTTGTATGGTTGCCCTCTGTCTGCAAAGCTCTGCATATGAAGAGTCACTCTGCCTCATTTTATGTGTTGTAATAGTATCCAATATGTTTACACTCGGCTTCGGTGGTCTAGGAGTAGCATGCTGGCCCTTAGTACCCAAGTTTGCAGGTTCAAACCCGGCTGAAGCCGTCGGATTTTTAGGGCGAAAAAATCCTCAGCACGCCTTCCTTCGGAGGGGAAGTAAAGCTGGTGGTGCCATGTCGTAGATTTGCGGCATGTAAAAGATCCCTAAATTTACGTGGAAGTCGGAATTCAGGCAAAATTACTACTGGACATCTTTCTCGCCCACAGTTACACATTTCGCTGCTAGGATCTCGCGTCGTTGCGGATGGAGGCACCTGGCGGCTAAAGTGGGAACGTCTAAAGGCAGGGGAAAGCAATGGCAAACTACCCCCAAGAACTTGACCAGGATGCAGTGTGCCAGAGCCATACCGGTCACATGACTGGGCTCTGGTTCCTGCCAAGCCTGGCCTTCAAGGCTGAATACGAATGAATAAATGTTTACACTATGCTGAATCACTGCCTTTTATGGCACAGAATACAGAGAATCAAAGTGTTATTCTGAGATTTTACAAACCTAGGTGGTCTGCTTAATGAGTGATGTCATGATGCACTTTGTGTGAGTACAAACTTCAGATAACACACCATCCTACACGGTCTTCATTCTGCAGTACACACTTATTTGTCACATTCACCTACCAGAAATGGGCAGGCACACCCACAGATATGCCAGCAATTTGTGGCATGAAAAAATTGTAATAAAATAGCAATTTTCATTTGGAATGGCCTTTTATAATAAGCAAACGCACACATACAATGCATATGGGAAGAGAATATACAAGAATATTGAACGAAACATGTGATAAACCACAGATATAAACAGCACTAAAATAATAATCTATTGCTAAAGAAATTCAAGTTATTCCACTTGCCTTCATGTGACATTATTTTCTTTGGTGAAGTTGAAAATCACCAGAAGTCACATTCAGGCAAAATGCAAAGTTCACAAACAGCTGACGTTTTTGCAGTGTTTATCTTCTGGGTTCTGAGATTGTACCTCTGGAAATGGTTTCTGCCACACTGAAGGATCATACTACCTCCATCTTAAAGGCAGAACTGATGATAATGAATGGGAGATAAGAAGCAATAAGCAAGTGGACAAATGTGATATTGGTTACTATGCATTTCACATAATACAAGCTGGAAGAGCAAACGTGTTTTCATGGTGTGCATGTTTAACTTCACAGCTTCACTTTGCCTCGTATGAAAGTGTGGTGGACATTCATGGTTGTATGCCTTCAGTTACTGTCCACTATATTAAACAAAATAATATGTACAAGACATAAACAAACCTGCTTCCTGACCTGCCCCTCTTACAGCTGTGGTAAGGGTAACCTGTGCTGATGACAGTGGCTGTGTGTTGCTTGCTTGAGGTGGCAATGAATTTTGACCAGGATTTATTGGAGCTGTAGCTATCACCTTTGACCTGAAATAACATAAAACATACAAAATATATAAAAATGCATACTAGATTAGTTCAGACAATAATGGGTGGAATGATCTGACAGCAGTGTTCACACCACATTTATCTCAATAAGAGATGACATTCACTTACCTCTCATCCAATCTGCTACTAAAACCTGAAAACCAAAGACTACATAAAATATTTGGTGACGCTTATTTTGAAACTTGTGATCGATATCATGTGAGCCACCAGAGCTGTTAAAATGGAGATAAATAAGTGCTCACTAAGATGACAATTTTCTGTACTCTCCCAGCAATCATGTGAATGAAATTCTATCAAACATAATATGTCTTTTCTTACCAGACGGTTAAGAAAGTTTTTAAATTTTTTTTTTGAGGTCTGACATCCTGGTGTGCTATCATATAATTATTTTATAAATAAACAGTCAACACATCTAATTGTACATCATTTAATGCAAGATATTTCAATCTTTAAAAGGTCACCATCAGGCTAAAATACCTTTTATAAAAAGGATACATAATCGCTTCTTCATAGAATTGCGATCTCAGTTTTGTAAACATGAATTGTAAAACAGATCTCAGTTCTACGAAAATATGTATTCTGTTTGTTTTATAAAAAGTATTTTAGCCTGATGATGACCTTATAAAGGCAAAAACATGTTGCATTAAATGATACATACTTAGCTGTGTTTACTATTTATATAATAATTTTAGGTTTTGAGCCCCTCCCCCGCTGGTACCTCCACCTTGTCGTGGTGGGGGAGCTTGAGTACCCCAGTGACCCCGAGAGCTATGCCGTCGGTAGCGTAGCTACTGGTAGGGTCACCCTTGGCGGACAGGTTGAAG
>Ga0123355_10005394_pt1 | contig 18703 bp, 8 predicted proteins | sample TergutEmb28metaG_3_FD_89872 | JGI IMG/M metagenome (GOLD analysis project Ga0123355, IMG submission 89872) | Embiratermes neotenicus P1 segment gut microbial communities from Petit-Saut dam, French Guiana - Emb289 P1 | ecosystem: Host-associated > Arthropoda: Insects > Digestive system > Gut ... | reverse complement strand
GTGCTGTGACACCCGAAACATGTAGAGTAGTTTTGCAGTGAATAAATATCTGCATACTGTTGCATCTGTTGGATTTTTATTCACATTGAATTATGATGCACGGAACCACGAGCTTAAAATTTATTTTATTGTACTTCTTATGGGCTCAACATGTTTCGGGCACTACTATACCCATCATCGGGAGCTTGCGACTATGATGTTGATTACCACATTGGTCATTTCGTTCTTGGTTTGCTGTATGTTGGAGGTTAGGTGCTGTTAGATTGGAGTAGTGTCTGGGCTGCAGGCTAAAGCACGTCGTGCTTTAGCCTGCAGCCCAGACACTACTCCAGCCTAACAGCACCTAACCTCCAACATGCAGCAAACCAAGAACGAAATGACCAATGTGGTAATCAACATCATAGTCGCAAGCTCCTGATGATGGGTATAATAGTGCCCGAAACATGTTGAGCCCATAAGAAGTACAATAAAATAATTAGTGGCATCTAGTTGGTTTTTTATTCTTCAGCTAACACTTCTTTAATATCTATGCTACCGACAATGAACAATAGCGAACATAATACCATTATAAGAACAAGCAAACTTAAACCTGTACACAGTAATGTAGTTTACTCCTTTCTTACTAGGCCATTGCCTGTAGAACACTGTATTAACATAAATCGGTCTTCACTTAATCCTTTAAATGGGTTGTTCGTGATGCACTAACGGCCATCAATCTGTGCTATAATCCACTTTAACGCAACACCACATAGTCGCATGCGAATGAAGATAAGGGCCCCTAAGAGCAGAGATGACGAGGTCCTTCGCTTCCTAGTACCAAATTTACATCATCCGTCGGTGACCCTCAGGTAGTAGTGACAGCCTTCATCACTGATTCAGTGGATTCAATGCGTAATGATGAGATATCAGGTGCAGCACGGGTTATGTAGTGCTTCAAGTAATGGCTTGATGTAACAGTCAAGTCATTTGCGAGAGGGCTTTTAAAATACGATTTTGCACAATTCACTGATAAAAATAATAGGTAATAAACAACGTCAAGAATTGATGTTTGTTAGACCGTGCATCATTGTGATAACTGAAGATTAAAAACCAACTAGATGCCACTTATTATTTTATTGTACTTCTTATAGGCTCAACATGTTTCGGGTACTACTATGCCCATCATCAGAAGCTACACTAATGAAACACACTACATACAAGAGAGCACTATGATCACCACGCATAAAGGATCACAACTATTAATATTAATAGAAACACGTTACCAGCTACAACCGAGCGACAAAGAACTTCGCACTGAACATACGCCACTAAGAACCATAATTTTACATTAACGCTACCCCCTCTATCTTTACAGAACGAAACGACCAATGATGTAATCAACATTATAGTCGCGAGCTCCTGATAATGGGCATGCCCGAAATATGTTGAACCTATAAGAAGTACAATAAAATAATTAGTGGCATCTAGTTGGTTTTTATTCTTCAGTTAGCATCAAGAATAATATGCAGCTTTGTAAGTTCTCGCAGTTTTTTCCTTCTCTGAAGAAGACAGTAGACAGTGGAGTGACACAAACGTTATTGCTTGATGATCTAGCGTTTTAACCAGTAGTTCCTGATATTAACACAGACGAAACCATTAATCAACAATGCATGCCAAATTTTCAGTTTGTGCCGCATTTGGCACCTGTGACTTTCATTCGTTATCCATGCCTTAGACGAATGTTACTGAATTATTCAACCGCTGAACTAAATGTATTGGATGTCCGGCACGTGGTGTGATAAAGCGAAGCTAAATTTTTCCATGTGCCTGAGCACACAGAAGGCATGCAACCAAAGATTTGCGCATTCTAGGTCTCAGTGATAGCTGGAGAAGAGTGTTCAGTTTCCGCTCCAAAGAAACTTGAAAGTTTTAGAGATTAGCGTACTTGCTTCATGATCTGGAGATGTTTAGTTCTAAACTCTTTCAAGAGATAAATTAATCTGTCTGCAGGATCTTCGGCTTTTCTTTCCGCTCCCCTCCTAGTGCAGTAAAACCATGAAGGCTTCCTTCCACATCCTTTACAATTCGTTATTTACTTAACAACCTATAATTCGACGCTGCGTAATCTGTGTAACTGAAAGTGCAGTAAATCAAATCAGGTGTCAAAATAACGAGACGGTGTTAGAGACGCACTGACAAAAGTAATATGAGGATCGGTCTGAAAATAATTTCACTTTGTGTATACTTTTGTAACCAATGAACCTTGGAATATCCTCGTACAACCATGGTCTAGCGCCGAGCGTTTATCATATTTTGCAAGCGCTGAAGCAAAACTTTGGCGCCCACAAACTTAAAGATGATTGTAAGGTGGAAAAAGTTGTGACATGATGGCTGATAACAAAGGAGAGGGACGTATATCAACAGAATACATAAATTCGTTCCATTACAAGCATTTCCTTAATTACAAACAAGCTACCTTCCGGAATGTCCGGGGCACGTGGAATTTTGCGCTAGTTGGAAATGGGTAAACATACGTTCAAATATAAACCTATACAAGGCAGTCCACTTGAAATCCAAACTGCTACATACTGGAATGCTTCCGGCTGCAGTATAATATGTGTTATCGCTCAGCAATATTAATCCGCCATCTTGCACTCTCACTCCCGCAAAGAAAAAGTCGGCGCTTTTAAAATACGTTACAATTAATTTTTTATTTCTTCTATAATTGCGCCATTGTGAAATTGCGTAACTTCAAATTACCTAAGTCAGGGACTGCCTGTACAAAATGGTCACTTCATCTGTGGCAGGGAATGTGTTAGAAGCGGTCGGATATGAGTTGAATTAAATCTGACTGCTCTTATTAGCGGTAAAAATAAAGAAGCCCAAATAAAAGCAATGTATACTTGTTTTATGACCGACCCTCGTCCATGCTGCTTGCGTTTGCTGTGCTGTCTGTAACAGTAAGATCTTGTTATACCGTTCATAACTTTACGTTCGTTGGTTTTTGTTTTTTTTTTATTCGAACCTGTAGTTCGCAATGCTGCTGAAATTAATTATGGTCAGTAATTTTCAGTGAAAATGCAGACCGCAGACCTACTGATTCTCTTATAAGATTATAATATTTAGATTAAATCTGATAGAGTTTTGCTAGGCTTAAATAATTATGACAAACATAACTGCTAAATTGATATTCAAATATTGTGGTAAATATTTTAGTACAATTCGATCCTCATCCCAAACATTCTTTACTTTCAAGCAGAGGTCATTAATTCGTTTGCTGAGTGTTCTTCGTTGTTTAAAATTTCAACAAATACATATCGTAATATTGAAAATAAAAATGACGATATCTCAAGCGTATAACAAGGTCTTCCGTTTGTATGTAATTATTCGCAGGCTTTACTTTACTATTAATAATGTGACCGAAGAAAATCATTGACTAATTCAAAGCATTAAAAAGAACAACATCCTTCAGTCTTTTAAAATATGGTATTAAACTAATTCGACTGTATCAGCAGACAATCCAGAATATTTGACTTGCTGTGTACTTACTTACTCCATGGATCAGAGTCCTTCCTGAGAAACTAACAGGTTTTCAGCTAGTCAAGAAATTCCCCGCATTTTGTGGAACCCGAAGTTTCACTACAGCATTCACACGTGCCCGCCACCTGTCCCTATCCTGGGACACCTCGATCCAGTCCATACCCCCACATCCCACTTTCTGAAGATCCAACGTAATATTATTCTCCCATCTACGCTTGGGTCTCCCAAGTGGTTCTTTCCCTCAGGTTTCTCCACCAAAACCCTGTACACGCCTCTCCTCTCCACCATACGCGCTACATGTCCCTACAATCCCATTCTTCTCGATTTTATCATCCGAAGAGTATTGGATGAGGAGTACAGATTATTGAGCTCCTCTCCTTGCTGTGAATATAGTCTTATTATCGCAATAATTATAATAATAATAATAATAATAAACGAAATTAAGAAATTTGGGATTTTTTGTGTCACATCATTTTATAACAAGTCGGGGTTCAGCAAACTTCTACAAAGCGCTGTCCTTCCCTGCTGTTTCCAGGCATATGCAGCACGTAGCAGTAATCCCCGTTAAAATCCGTTGCGCAGTGTAACAAATAAAATTATTTGTTGCCAAAGCACGTAATTACCAACAAATAGCATTAACAGCTTTTTATTATAACAAAACATGGGATGCTGATTTCAATGAGGACTGTGTGTTATGTCACGACCAACATCCTTTTGTACGAAGAGTCACTTTCACGGAGTACGCAAATGTGTATTTGGAGTCCCGTGTGAAGCATGAGATTAAAAGAAATATGTTTATACTTACATTCGGTTGAAAATTTTTGATGACAATTTTTATAGTGCGTTCATTCGAAATCGGTTGATTCCTTAAATAGATGTAACACGCGGTCGGACAGACACTAGTTCCCATTTATGAATACGCGCTAAGAAATTCCACAATTTGACAATGAATTCAACAACACTGAAAATCCGTAATATACTGCAAAGATAAGAAAGCCAAAAGTTGTCAAGCCTGCGCCGATTTGCCAGACGCGGTCGTGAGTGTGGAAATGTAATACTGCCTGGGAAATTGAAGGAAAGCCAAAAATGAAATCCAGCCTCTTAACGAATGGAGCAAAACCACGAAACTTGAAATGAAGCAATCTGCGAGGCGCTGTATAGAATTCCAGTGAACCACAGCCTTCTACCCTCCATACTTGCATTATCAACCGTTAACTACGTGGCTTCAATAAATGCTTCCATCTCCATCAGCCCTGTGCAAATTTAAAACCAGTTTTCAGAAACTCCTTTCGTTTAACCTCCGAAGGCCCGGAAGAACGAAGTTACGTGACGGCTTGAAAAGCCCTTGAGACCGGGCACGTCGTTATTAGGAGTTAGCATTGTGCTTGCCTGAGCAACTTACCATGCGGTTGTCAGTTTTGAAAATAAATTACTTCATAACGTTATTCATATTCAGTAATTAATATTTAGGTTATTCCCACAACACCGCTCCTCGTTTTGAAATTAAAACTGCGAGAATGAAGGTGGATTCTGTGTAGAGAAGATGTTAATTTTTTCAGAGCCAAGGTCAGTAGACGTGACGATGACGAAGCAGATACAACCTAGCAAGTTTCTTAAATAAAAAAAAAAACAAAAAAATGTTGTTTCTGAACAATTAGGTAATGTTCGCAAATAGTAATTTTGCGTACATTACCTAATTGATTGCTGCTTCGACCTATAGACTACAAGTTCCTTGTTGATAGATAGCAACCCTGTCTTATAAATAGCGTTGGTGCGAAGGAATACAAGTATACTGTGGAAGTCGCAGAAACATTGGTGTAGGAGGGGGATAATATTAAAATTTACCTTACATGGGAAGGAGGATTAAATTTAAATGGCGTAAATCAGGATCCCGTAGCTATGTGCTTGTAATCATGTTAATGGTTACAAGTCTTCAAGTTATCATGGCAGTGTGGTTGAGGACACTGTCCTTCTGGCGGACGACGAGGCACCACTGTGTAATCCGATTTCACCGTTTCGAACGAACAAGAAGAGGACCGACCCTGCCCTGGCTTTCCTCTCGGAGCTCTAGACCCTTGAAAATGAAGACGTTGTGTTAATAATACTTTGGCTTCCACAGGCGATGCCGAATTTCCTGACTAACTACTGTCACATACCGATTTATTTAGCCCCCTAAACGCCAAGACAGTCGCCGTCCAAACTGACACACATCCGTTTAGCTCCGTATGGGCAGGTGTATCAGTAACATGTGTGTTATTTTATGCGTGATTAGTTAACTATGTCCAAGTATAAAGCTACTATAAGTAAGCTAACTAAATACCATGATGTTATATGCATACTTATAATGTAGAAGGGGAAGGGGTACGTATACTATTAAAGTGTAATGGGACAAACAATTGGAGAGAAAACGTTTTAGACAATAAATGGCTACACATAAAGGGAGAAATAACATAAAAGATAACGACCGGCTGTAACAAGAACACAGAAATAAAAATTTTGGTAAATTTTTATATAAAGTAAAATGTAGGGGGAAAATGAAGTGATAAAAACGGTGCAAGGTCTAGAGGAAATGAGGGAGGAGAAATTGTAATTAGAAATGTGTTACTCTATATATATAAGGAGATGGGATTAACATAAGAGAGAATGTAATGATTAGTTTAAGTGTATCTTAGTCGCTAGTAATAAAAACAACGAATGTGTACTGCCATAAAACATTTCATCTAAAATGTAAATGGAACTCAACTAATAAATTTGATATGATTTGATATCGTAGTGCTGGAAACACTGAACATATTTACGTAAATACCTTGAAGTTACGAAATAATATTTTGAGAATACACGCTTGGTGTTGCAATGGCATAATACTGATCGAGGTAATTTTTTCATTTAATAAAACTAATAGTGAATTACTGGCTAGCATAATTTCCAGTTCGCTATATTTTCAAAATAAAAATAAATGTGTAATTACAGTATGAAAACAAATTATGTGTGTCTGTAGGAAAGCAACAGCTCTGTCCAACAGTAATTTGATAGATTGTGCAACTCAAAATAAAGTTTTTTCGATTCCGAGTGAAAATTAATTTTCTTACATCTGCTGTATTCAAGAGTGTAGAGTTACAAGGCGGATTTATTCCACTCGACATTGCTGAGGTCTGCCTAAGCGAGCGAAAGATTAACACTGAATCAACGCCTACATTCTAAGGGCGTTTTTACGCTCTATGAGAGCATTACACACGCGGGTAATTTTCTACTAAGGGAAAGATTTTTCGCTAATTGTCCTTCTTTTCTTGTAGAAAACTCGTCTCTGAGGTTTAATTTTACACACGATTTTTAAAAGGTCACTGAACATCTTTGCAATTTTGTTAAACAACCTCCTTGGAGGATCTGAAGAGGAAATTTACTTGCCAGAAAGAGATTCGGATAAGGCAGATTTTATAACGCACAAGAGAAGGGCTGTGGTCTTCGTTACATTGTTAAGAATATATACGTGTATCCTGTGCATATAGCTTATATGCATACATAAACGACATTTTCTCTCCGCCAAATATGCCTCCGGGTTTAATGAAATTCGTGTTACTACTTAAATTTTATCCCAAACTTCTTGGATGAACACTGAATAGCTTCGAAATTACGTGAGAGAAATGCAAACATCTAGCTGAGAATTTAGTGTATTAAAGTAATTGGTTTGCTAAACCGTATTTAGTAGAATAATTCTGTGGATTAATTCGGTAGATTAATTCAGGTCAGAATTGGATCATTTTAAGAATAAGACTTCTTTCAAAAGTAAAGATGAGTTTTTCATCTTCCACTTTTACTAGTATCTTGCTACCCCTTCTTAAATACAGTAATAAACTTAGGAAATCCTTTGCTTTGCATGTGTGTAATTAATCGTAACGTCAGAAGCAATTAACCTATTGCCAGGAAATTTAATACGAATTTCATTCACTGCAGGCGGGCGTTGTTAATTCACTGTTAATTTGGTAGTGTGGCAGACAAAATTTTTTGAAGTGGGCGCAATATAAGCGCTCCTTAATTTGGGTTTCTGGATGTTCGTGTGGTTATAGATTTTGGCAAAAATGCACAGCTCGAGTGAAGACAGTGTTTTTGTAAAAAGTAAAATAGTGTGACAGCTGTGTTAGGAATACACACTTTTGTATGACCGTATATTGTAAATATTGTAAATTGTAAAATAATTTCAAAAGGAAGAATTATGCAAATGTAAATTCCCTGATCGTGGTCCTACAGGGCCGAAACTTTGCTAGAATAAGACATGGGTGCCATATTGGCAGCCACGTAGTACATGTAGAATATTTCTGTTGCACAATTATTGAGATTTTGTGACACGATTATATTTGTGCAACAATTTAATACATAAGTATATTTAAATAAATTCATAAGTGAATTGTAAATGCTGTCAAGTTGCAAATTTTTGAGTTTATGTAACAAAATTCATGTAGTAAAATCCATACTCAATAACAATAATAATAATAATTACTATCATAATTATGATAATAATAATTTTTATGAAACTAATTCAAAATAAAGATCAACAAATTAAAAATTGATTCGAATGCGTTTAGATTTTATGCCCATCTGCTGAGAAGACGAAAATACTGACCAAACAGTTTAATAATATCTTTCGATTAGTTTATAATTTTACAGTGCTTAAGCATGTAATGAATGCACGATGCGCAGTAATGTATTTCTACACAGTATTAAAATACTGCTCCAACCCGTCAGTTCAGTTAGGTGAATATGACTGAAGTCGAGGTTTATGTTGAGAAAAGCGTTGTGTGTGTTGTCTTCATCTCGGACTCAGTTTCTCCTGGCCAGTCTTTAATATCGGGTAAAATAACCTACATGTGCTTAGTTGTACTACTGCAGTAACTGGCCAGGACAGCGTAGCCGGTAGAGCGACTCACTATGGGTTTGACGTCCGGTGTTTGAACCTCAGTAGGGGGTGAAATTTTCCACACCCTTCCAGACAAGACCCCAGGCCCAAACATCCTCCTGTGAAAAGGGTACCGGTTTTCCCGTAGAATAAACAGCCGGGACTTAGGGTTAACCATCCACCTCTATCTAGCCCCTAGGACGGCAGTCCCCAAACTGTGCGTTGCGTCACCTCGGGATATATTAGGACATTGTTTTTATTTCAATTTATGAATATTATTCGCTCAAAAGGCTACTTATTTTTTTAGGACAAATAGTTATTAACTTTTTGAAACTATTTAACAAAGAGAAGTGTTAGGTGTTTCTTTTGGCCTAGGGGCGCCGTAAAAATTTCTGAGGCAACAAGGGCGCAGTGAACCGAGAAAGTTTGGGAACCGTTTCTCTAGAAAATGAATGGGTAGAGCTATAACTGTATTCTTTTTGAATGTGTGTCAGTGCCGTTGGTCAAAACCGAAACGTAGCAATAACAAAACCAGTCTGTACATAACAGTTTATTAAGGTGACAAAGAAAGCTACACGTTTCGTGTCTGTAAAACAGTCATCAACAGGCTTCGTATTTCAGAAGTGCTTCAAGAAGGAATTCACATGACTATAGCCATGCATTCCATAATAAAACTTACAGGGGAGATCTCATCTTTACTATAATATTTGTGGAAATTACTTTTGGAATAACCTTAATAAAGTGTTGTGTGTAGACTTGTGTTGTTACTTATGTCTGTTCTTCCCACGCAGCTTCAGCACGAATACATCGTCTTGCTGACATTTCTATAAGCCCAAAATAAAAACAAAGACTACTGCCAACGTATCAACCTACCCTACGTCTATGTGCCTCTCGTGTGTACAGCGACGTACTTGGAAAACATAAGTTGTTTCAGTATATCACGATCCAGGCGAATGGCTGTGTGACGAGATATGGAAATGGTCAATAACAATAAAGCGACTTAAAATTTCTGCGTATTAAACAGAGAACACAGTGCGTTCACGTTCCAGACAAACACTGTCTTGGTCCGGATATAAACAGAAGTTTGATTTCGATAGTGATTTCACAATACACAATTTACATTATCCAGTGAAAGCGTTATAAATGTAGGCGCAGAGAAATTATTTCTCTCCGCGTCTTTATGGATTGCACAGTAAATACGGTGCAGGTAAAACATTAGAGGTGTGTCCATAATTCCCCTTCATTCGACCGCGCTGGCGGTTCACAGGAGTCCTGGTAAGCCCTCCTTCCTACGTCAGTGGGGGTTATAAGAACAGAGATGAAAGTAAGTAGAAACAGAGATACAGAGAGACGAAGAAAGATGAAATGGATAGACAGAGCGCAAGGAACGCATTTGTCTGTTGGACTGAGCCAGAGTAAATTAAATCTTGCTCAATTAGAAGGCAGCCATCTGTGTTAGACCAGCCACCAACAGTTTCAGCGGGCCAGAAGATAATCGCAAAAGGCTCAATCACACGGTCTCTTTGATGTAGTCATTGCCTGTTCACTAGGCTGCTAAAACTCTCCCCTAACAGAGCGTAGGAACCTTATATGGTATTTCTCACCCTCTCGAAGTACCTCAAGCAAATCAATTACAGCCTACAAAGGAAGGAAAGAAGCGTATTTGAGCATTCGTACAGAAACATTACTACATTTCTTAATATAACTAACGTAAATGAACAGAATGTCCGCAACGGCAAAAGTGTGTCGGTAACTTCTGACCCTGTAAAGCCAATGTTCCACATGATACAAGACAAAGATAATCATGTTTTTCCTCCTTAGTGAACGTCTTAGTAATATCCATACAATACACGCCGATACGATATTGACTGATTGGTCCTTACATGTTCTCTGTGAGGTATGAAATTAAGTTTTGTGTAGTCTACAATTTATGAGAAGGGAAAGGAAAGTGTTTTATTTAACGATGCTGTCAGTTGCGAGAATTTACAGCATTTATTTTAGGTGAATGAAATATAAGTGCGGATCCACGCATCTGACACAAGCAACATTCACACAACTAAACGTGTTGAAGCTCATTTATTTCTTCTCGTGTCACACGTTTTCATAATGCGAATTCGTCTACATAAGAAACCGGGGTGCGCTTTTTTTTTGCGGTGCCAGGGAAAACGGTCAACATTTGTAGCCCAAATTAACAAAACAACATCGAGCGTTTCAGTCGAGTGAGTAATACTCTTTGTATTTGGAAGTACCGGAATTTTGCGTTTATGGTTCCGTGCATTAGCTGATAATTAATAACTGTCCAATGAGATACAACACAAAACAGTCTATTTATTATTCTGCAAGTTCACTCTACATATCCCTCCGACGTGACCAAGTTAGGCCACGTCGGACGGACGTAGCTGCACAAAAAATATGACGAGTACCGGAGGCTGTAGTTACAGTTTTGTGTACTCCTGATGATGGATGTGGTTATTTATATGGAAGTACCTGGTTAAAATCCCGGTACATACACCGGATATCTTAACTGAAAATATGCTTACGTTTTCAATGTTATACCGAGCCAAATCATTTAAATGAATCATGGAAACATCATTCTACACGTCTTACAGTTCAGTCACCTTCATATAATCGAATATTCTATGATAAGAGCAGTAATATGTTTTGCTAAATAAATGGACAAAACAGTAATATAAAAACTAAACTGTCATAAGCATACAATTTTATGTGTCTGTCACAATGTAACCGCCTCTTTTAAATATTTTAATTATCTCAAACACTCCTCCCCCTTCCAGGATGGAGAAGAGGAATTTGTAGCATTAACAGAAATTTATGCTTTTGCTAACATGGTCAGCTTTTCTCTTAATTTCACTCGAATTTTTTCCAACGGCTACTGGTGGTTAAAGAACAGAAGTATAAAGCTAGGCATTCACAGAATTTAAGATTGCACGCTGTTTTAAACTCCATTACAAGGCCTTGGGCTTAGGCAGGCAGACAAATTTACACATTTAATGTCTAATTACGGAGTTAATGTTGACTTGAAATTTTGTAGTCTTCTTTTCGTGAGCAGAGTGTTTTCTGCAGAAGAGAGAGTGTGAGGGACACTCAAATGTTGTAATTGGTTGAAAATCACAAGCATTCTTACCTCGAATTTCCTGGCTGACTTCCGCCAGTAGTTGTGTTAGTTCTTCAACACGGTCCGATACGAGACGCAGCGTCACATTTGTCGCCTGGGACGCTTCTGGGCCATGAAGCGTCACAAGCACCGCTGTTGTTCGGCCAGGAGCAGCCACTTCCGGTGTTACAACCGAGAATCCCCTGAAAGAGAGACACATGGCCCTCTAGAGTATTACTAATGAAAGAGAAGACACAAAAAAGTTAAACAAATTGCTACATGTAACATTAAAAACTATATACTTCGCTTGTACTGGATCAAGAACACATTGCTAAGGCTTACAGTTAATTCTACTTTGAATATGCTATGTCGATGTGTAGAAAGACAAAACAAGAATGACTGAGTAAATCTGTATTTGTAACGAAGTCTCTAAACAAACAAACAAACAAACAAATCAAACTGAATAGGAATCAGTGACATACCTCTCATATAATCAAACAGTTTATATTTTGCACTACTAAAATAAAGTTAAATACGTACTTCGTCTGACACACTTATCTGTTTATTTAATTATTTTTCTATTATGGGCTACTAGTTTAGGCCTCAAAAGTTCATCATCAGGACAATATGCAGAAAAACGTAAAAATGCTGATGCATATAGTATAACTCGTCAACTCAACACAACTTACTGCAGACAACACAACTAAAAGCTGGTAACAATTACAAAAACTAATGATGAATGTAAATGGGATCCAATAAAAGTAACGAGTTGTAATATATGCACAAGCTTCTTTTAATAAAACCAACTAGATGCACTAATTTCTCAAATTTATTTTTGGAACAAAAGTCTCTGTGTTTCGGACAGTTCCTCTGTCCATCGTCAGGAGTTTTTCACTGTAAACACAGCAATGATATATGCCATAGAGTTTTGCTGACAGGTTGCGAGCAGGATCAGGACTGAACTCAGTTCCGTTTCATCCTGTTCGCAAGCTGTCAGTAAACTTGTATGACATATACCATTGCTGTGTGTACAGTGAAAAACTTTTGATGACGGACAGAGGAACTGTTTGAAACACGTAGATTTTTGTTCCAAAAATAAATTTGAGAAATTAGTGAATATAGTTGTTTTTATTATAAGAATTTGTGACGATGCACGGTCACCTGAACATCAAATATGCACCAGCATTTTTAAGTTTTTGTACACATTGGCCTGATGATGGCCTTTTGAGGCCGAAACTATTAGCCAAGGATAGGAAAATAGTAAAATAAACAGATAGTTGTGTCAGACGGAGTACATATTTAATTTTATTTTAGTATTGAACTTTAAACACAACGGGATATTCTCTAACAAAACACAATTATACTTTGGTTACTTGGGTTTTCATTCTTCTCCCCCGAAAATGAAAGCAGAATATTTCTCCGAAATTTCGGCGAATTTCTACTAGAATACATGGCGTAACGTATGAGAAGACACTTCACACTTACTTCCACTAGAGCCTGAAATCTGCCCCCAATTGATGTTTTCCTACTTACACTGCAGCAATTGCCAGAAGCGGTCTTCTAGAATGACACTGTGTATTGCTATAGTGAAACACCTAGGTTTTTCGGAAGGTTACACTGATGAAGACAGCAACTTGCTATCAGCGCTGGTATTCACTTACAGAAGGACTTTGGTTCTAGTAAGGCATGAATGTCGAGTTCAGGATTGTAGACCGACTAAATTATCACTTCAATTCATCAACCAACGAATGCATATATAATTTCACATAAAACACCTTTAAACACTTTAAAACACTTTAAAACACTGCGACATGTTTCGATCTTGTCAGATCATCATCAGGGAGCTTTGTTCCTTGCTAAAGTTATATTACAGTATTCACAATTCAATTCGTATTTTCAAACGAGGTGTTGTGGCAGCGTATCATGTTGTGTGGTAATGTGCGCACACCCAGCCACTGCTCCACAACACATTCCCACACAACATGATACGCTGCCACAACACCTCGTTTGAAAATACGAATTGAATTGTGAATACTGTAATATAACTTTAGCAAGGAACAAAGCTCCCTGATAATGATCTGACAAGATCGAAACACGTCGCAGTGTTTTAAAGTGTTTTAAAGTGTTTAAAAGTGTTTTATGTGTGCATTCGTTGGTTGATAAATTGAAGTGATTCTACGAAAGTGCACGGTGCTACAATAAGATTTACGACTAAATTATGACTAGAAAATTAGAGAAGACGGATTTATACTGTGGTATGAACATAAAAGCTTAGACGTTTTAAGTCAATTTTATCCTCAGACAACAAAAATAACTACAACTCTGATTTGGACAAATCTGTTTGGACATGCTAGGAATTACGCTCTTACATGACTTCACGGAAGTGTCAACAGCCCGTTGCAATAACGCTGGGTGACAGTCACGTATAGCGTCCACCGTGCAAATAAGTGACTGGACACAGAAGCGTTATTTTTCTTGGGCTACCATATCTTAGCACATTAATCAATGATTCTCACTATTTTGGTACAGCCGACCGGTACGTACAATGTTCATGAATTGCCGCTGACCGGTACACAGCAGTTACACTCATCGGTACAGTAATCTTAAGTAAACCACAGACACAGAACATACCAAAACAAATAAAGATACTAGACTGATCTAACATTTTTGTGAATTATGTTCATTTTGGACGAAACTGTGATGTGAATATTCCTTACTTTTAAAGTAGGCAGCGAATCATGGCCCACAGTTTGAAGAATAGTGCATTGCATTTTGGGGTGGGGGCGAAGGAGCTTATACAGCATAAAGTACACTGCTCAAAGTGACGTATAGTGGGGAGTAAGAAATATGGGCAAATGCACTGTTGGGGGAAGGAAATTCTGCCTTACTGTTTGTTTCCATAACGTTTTCCTACGCGCGACATAAGCAGTACATCAGAACACGGACTGATACTGTTCAGATTAACCATAGTTCATGGAATTATATAACAGGGGTGACCATAATGCGTCTCGCGTACGTCACTGCTGCGTCTCGCGCAATATGCTTGTAAGAGAAGCATTTACATGCATTAAAGAGTCTACTTTGGAATAAACATATTTAATTGAATACAACAGAACGAATATTCTACAGAGGGATGGAAAGCATTTTAAGTGACGACTGTTAAGTCTGGATAGTAGATTACAGATTAAAAAAAAAACTGTTAAGTACAGAAATGAACGTTTGGTGAAGAGCTGTAAGAACATGCAAAATATTAAGAGTAAGAAATGAAGTAATTATAAACAAACGAGAATAACAAAGAATTCTGGAGAGAATGGAAAATAACACGTTAAAACGGTACGGAAATCTGTAACGCATGGGAGATAACAGATGGCCTAAGCGAATATTGATTTCTTCGGCAGAAAAAAAAAGAAGAAGATCCGAAATGATGGGAGAAAGGGGCGTGAAAAGAGTGATGAAGCAGAAGATTGTAACACCTGAAGATGCAGTAAACCGGCAAATACGGCGAAAAGCGGCTGAGAACAAGTAACCGGTGCAACAATAGACAGAGAGTTCACATGCACACCGTGAACAGACTTTTAAAGACATTGTGATGAAAGGAAACTCCCAACTAACTGAAACTAACCTGATATATTTGTTGGAACCGACATACGTGCAGTTACCGAAACTGCTCTAGCCAGTCACCGTACCGTGTTCAGGATAATGATGCTTTATTTACTTACATATTTACCTTCTTTCATTTCTCATTCCTCATCTCTCTGGCTGTAACTGCCACTGTCCGCGCAGATATCGTGCAGTCAGTCTAAACACAGCAGTTAACAGCAAGAACATCTAAAGCCACAGCTACCGTTACGGTTACAATTACGCAAGATACAACGGAGAGATACACGCCGAAAGTAAAACAAAAAGCAACATATCCAAAATAAAATATTCACTATGTATCAGTATCGATGTGTATTTGCAAGATATAATGCGCCCGGAACGTGTAGCCAGTCACTCACTCACTCACTCAATCTCTCACTCACTCACTCTTTCACTCACTCGCTCATTCTCTCACTCTCTCACTCACTCTCTCACTCACTCTCTCACTCACTCTCACTCACTCTCTCACTCACTCTCACTCACTCTCTCACTCACTCTCTCGCTCACTCTCTCACTCGCTCACTCACTCACTCACTCACTTCCGTATCCTGTTCAGGCTTGCTGCTCAAGCACATGCCTTGTCCCGTTAGTTTAGTCTAATTATTAGTTATTGTCCTGTGTTCGGATAGTTTTCCACTCGGTAAGAATCAACTGCATTATCTTTCAGTTCATTACTATGTGCATCAGTGGTGCGTTCTTCGGCTATCACGTGTCCATCGGTGCCCACTTCAGGCTTTATATAACACAGCGACTCAGAAATAAGTCCTTAGGACTTCTGTAAAATCTGAAGCTCTGGTCCTTCCCTCTACAATTTTAAAACCCCAGTACAATGTCATTAAAAATTAAAAACTCCCCGAAGTGCTTTCCTTTCACACGCATGCACGTACACAAACAAATTCACGTGTAAAATCCCCGACAGAAAGAGGTAATGGGCTTAGCAGTAACGAAGGCCGGACCTCCCGGCTTTAACAATTCTGATCACGTGACGATTCTTCAAATCCTGAAAGCAGGCTGGTGTAAAGTTAAAGCTATGGACTTGCAGTATGGAGGTGCACTTTTCAGATCTTCTCCGGATGCCGGGTGTCCGGAGAGGCTTCTTCGTTTTATTTCTCAGCCTCTTATGCTAATCAATAATTTTTCAGAATTAAAATCCTTCTTATTTATGGGGTTGTAATTAAGTACTATACCTTCTTTTGTCAGGAAAGAAAGAGGTAAATAAAAGGAAAATTAAATGGTCTCGAATGACTTAATTGCATAAAGATAGCGATGGCGCTGATGAAGATAATGATGAACATGTAAAAGGGGAAAATGGGAAGGCCTGGGCGATGAAGCAGCAGAAAGGCTATAAGTAAACGTGCAGGGAGGTTAAAGAAACTCTCAGAAGGGAAGAGAGCTGGCATGTTGGAGAATCAGACGTCGGTTGGGTTAATAAGAATGCTGAGGGCGATAAAGAAGTGTGAACGCAGGAAGATTACCCCTGTTCCTTGGGGATGAAGTGGAAGATAAATAGGGGAGGAAAACGAAAGGATGAGATAAAAAATGAGCGAAATTATTACTCAGTGTAAATTAATTGAGATAACTGAGTTACGAAGCGTCTATTCGATTTGTAACAGCAGACTGATGTATGCAGACTCTTCACACCTTCAAGAGGCACTGTTCATAAACTTTGATCGTGACAAACCAAAGGCGACTGAATGGAAAAGAGGGAAACATTAAAAACACCGATTTGTTGTCCAATAAAGTGGAGAGATTCGAGCTCCACGTTGATTATTTTCGTGACTCCGTAGAACAAAATTACTGTTCTGGGGATAAAATCTTTTTACCTGCACAAACAATTCCTCGCAAGCCGAAGGTACATTACCTTTCTCACAGGAGTCCGATATTAGACACTACACTGATCCCCTGTATTCCAGTCCACGCTTTCGCTAAACATTTTTGCAGAATTCGTTTTAGTATTATCATCCTATGTTAGCCTATGTCCACCAAGTGGTATGTTTCTGTCACGTATTCCGACAAACACATGGTTATGCATTTCTCTTCTCCCAAATGCCTGGTAATACTACATATCCAAGTCATGTCATTCTCCACTCGTGTACGAAGCTCTAAGTTTTGCAACTTTCTACACATTGGATTTACTTACTGCCCCCGTAGTTCAAACATTCTCACCAGCACTCTGTTCTCGGTCACCCTAATTTCCAACCATTTCCTTAAGTCAGATGTCATGTTTCAAAGCTACAACAACGAGACACACATTGCACTTAGAACATAATAGTGTGGTGCCTTCCGATAACCATTCTTGCAATGGAAATGCAACAATGCTCTGTGTATTATTAAAATAAATTTATCTGTACACAGTGTCACAACACTGAGCATGGCAACAAGAATGTTTTCATGGCAAATTTATATCGCAGGCAGCAACGAAGTTTAGAGGTCTACATCTAACGTGCTCGGTGTATTTGTCCGATTTAAAAAAATCTGAATATTCTCAGTAGATTTTTCATGAACGCTTCAAATATTTCTAATAATTTCACGGCAATCCGTTCAGTGGGAGCCATCTTGATACTCCAGAACAGGCGGTGAAAGAGACGGACGGACAGCCAGGGAGATGGACAGATATGACGAGGCCAATAGGCGCCTTTTACGACCACGAAAGTGCCTAAAATATTAATATGCATCAATTTTTCAAGCATTTCCACATATCTTGACAATAGTAACGTATTATTATAGTCCCTATTTCGATTGCAAATGGAAAGGACCTGGTTACCCTTTTAACTTCTCGGTCGCAAGTAGCCGAAATACGATGCAGCTTATAACGCACGCACAAAAACGTGTAGCCGGACGTCTAAATGCGAAGCTTTTTAGAAGCCTTTACAAATTCTCTTAAGCCAGCTATCAAATTAAAGTCTGTCCGTCGCTTTACATGAAACAATTCGGCTCCTATGAGAAGGATAAATTGTATAATATGGGGGGTTTACTGAGAACCTGTCGATAAAACTGAATTATGGTTAAAAGGGGAGGGGCGGGGGCGACTGTGTACATGAAAAACCACTTACGTTCATGACTACTTCATGTTATCATTGTTGTCATCAACAGTATTCCACCATATTGTGACATTTCTTCATGGGGGCTACATTTGGAATAATTAAGAAAAATAGTAACTTGTTATCATAATATTCGATATTTTATTTTTAGTCTAGGAATTTGAATTTGGTGTACAGGGAGATTGAGAATATACCTTAAAACTGCGTAGGAAAAATTCTGAGTCAGCAACGACAGTTTTATTTCGACGGGGTGAAAACTTGAGATTATACATGACCGATAAATTTAACAAAATCAACGTATACATGTAAATACGTTCGATAATCACCTCAACTTATTATCCAACGAATGCACATATATTTTAACATAAAACACTATTAAAACACTTTAAAACACTCCGAGATGTTTCGATCTTGTCAGATCATCATCAGGGAGCTTTGTTCCTTGCTAAAGTTATATTCACAATTCAATTCGTATTTGCAAACGAGGCGTTGTGGCAGCAT
>Ga0123355_10005393_pt1 | contig 18704 bp, 20 predicted proteins | sample TergutEmb28metaG_3_FD_89872 | JGI IMG/M metagenome (GOLD analysis project Ga0123355, IMG submission 89872) | Embiratermes neotenicus P1 segment gut microbial communities from Petit-Saut dam, French Guiana - Emb289 P1 | ecosystem: Host-associated > Arthropoda: Insects > Digestive system > Gut ... | reverse complement strand
TACTAAAAGGCGACGACGAAGACACTTACCAAATTGGCCGGCTAGTGGCTTTTCATGTCCAATCTCTGCTTGTCGCATATAAAGAGCGCTTTGACAGAGATAATTTTATCAAAAACTTGCTGATGGACAATTTGTTGTTAGTCGATATCTACAGCAGAGCCAAAAAGTTGCAAGTAGAAAATAATGCGCGCAGGGTTGTATATCTGATTGAAATGCAAATGGACCGGGATATGACCGCATTGGAAGTAGTGCGCAACATTTTCCCTACAAAACAAAAAGATTTTGTTACGGCAGTCGATGAAAATTATATTGTTTTGGTTAAGGAACTGAGGGATAAAGAAAAAACCGAAGATATTGAAAAGTATGCCCATATCATCAGCGATACGTTAGCCGCCGAGGCTATGAGCCAGGGCCAAGTGGCCATCGGTACCGTAGTCACTGATTTAAAACATGTCTCATCATCCTACAAAGAAGCCAAGGTAGCTTTGGAAGTAGGTAAGATTTTTGAAATGGACAAAAACATCATAAACTACGAAAGTTTAGGTATTGGACGCTTAGTATATCAGCTTCCTTTGTCTATATGCCGTATGTTTTTAAGCGAGGTGCTCCATGGCACCAGCGTGGACAGCTTTGACGATGAAACGTTAGTGACGGTCAATAAGTTTTTTGAAAATCATCTGAATGTATCGGAAACTTCCAGACAATTGTATATTCATCGTAATACCTTGGTTTATCGGCTGGACAAGCTTCAAAAACTGACAGGTCTTGATTTGCGTAATTTTGAAGACGCAATCATATTTAAAATCACCTTAATGGTCAGCAAGTATTTGATGTACAAAGAAAGGTATATGCCTTAATGATTCGGTTGGATAATGTCACAAAGATATATGAAAACGGTGCTAATGGCGTTGACAATATCTCCCTGTCTATTGATCCTGGCGAATTTGTGTTTGTAGTAGGCACCAGCGGCTCCGGTAAATCTACCATGGTACGGCTTTTATTGAAAGAGATAGATCCCACCGCCGGTCAAATAACGGTCAATGGCATGGATTTAAGCCAGCTAAGTCGAAAAGAAATGCCAGAGTATCGGCGTAAAATGGGCGTTGTATTTCAGGACTTTAAGCTCCTTAAAAATAAAACGGTATACGAAAATGTAGCTTTTGCCATGCAGATCGTACGGGCTTCTAACCGGGAGATTCGCCGGACGGTCCCTCAGGTACTATCTATGGTAGGCCTGGCTAAAAAAGCAAAAGCGTATCCAAATCAGTTATCCGGCGGCGAGCAGCAGCGCACGGCTTTAGCCAGAGCCATTATCAATCGGCCTCCTTTGCTGCTGTGTGACGAACCTACAGGTAACCTGGATCCGGAAACAGCATGGGAAATCATGTATTTATTAGACAGCATAAATTTAAGCGGCACGACGGTAGTGGTGGCCACTCATGCCAAGGATATTGTCAATGAGATGCGCAAGCGGGTTATTGGTTTATCGAATGGTGTGATCGCCCGGGATATTAAAGAGGGCGGCTATGATGATGCATATTTATGGACAGATGATGTTGAAGAAGGCGGTATTTTATAATGAATTTTAGGAGATCTCGATATTTTTTAGGTGAGGCCTTCCGCAGTCTGATTCTTAATCGGCTCATGTCTATTGCATCCATATTAACCGTAGCCTCATGTTTATTAATCGTATCGATTTTTTACAGTTTAGGTAATAATATTGATTTCATTTTGCACCAATTGGAAGGCAGCATTGGTATCACTGTATTTGTAGACAATGATGTGGATGCAGAAGGCCTTGATCGTCTGTACGAAGAGATATTGAACATAGATCATATGCATTCGGTGTTGTATATATGCCATCAGCAGGCTTTTGAGACAGTAATGTCCTGGTATGATGATCCCAGCATTTTAGAGGGGATACCACCGGAAAATTTTAATCGGTCTTTTAATTTGGAAATTACCGACTTGCGTTACCACAATGTAGTGGTAGCCCAATTGGAAGAATTATACGATATGGGAATATACCGTATACGGCAGGATCAAAATATTGCCAATATGATCATCAATGTATCCAATGTAATACGCTGGGCAAGTATGGTTATGATATTAATTTTGGCTGGGGTATCTGTTATTATCATAACAAATACCATCCGTATTACGGTCAATGCCCGCCAAACCGAAATAAATATTATGAAATATGTGGGGGCCACCGACTGGTTTATCCGCTGGCCTTTTTTAATAGAAGGAATCCTTATTGGCATTATCGGAAGTCTGATACCTGTTGCCGTAATTTGGGTCGGTTATTCCCAGATCATTAGAGTGGTGAGAGGGATGCCGATTATCGAATTTATCGAGTTTAGGGCCGGACATGAGATATTTGTGTTTTTATTTCCCTTTGTGATATTTTTAGGGGTGCTGATAGGGACTATTGGATCGGCTACTTCGATACGTAAGCATCTGCATGTATAGAGGTTAAAAGGGAGTTGTTATATTTTGAAAAAACTATTGATTGTGCTATTTGCAATGGTGTTAACCATGTCGAGTTTGACGGTCGGTGCCCAAACCATAGCGGATCTGCAGCAGCAGCAGCGGGAGATTCAAAACGAGGCACAGGGAGTCCGAGGCGAACTCAACGTGACTCGAAATGAAATGGAAGAGTTAGAGCATGAGATATTGGTTATGGACCAGATATTAGAAGAAGCGGAAGAACGGCTGGAAGAGATCGAAAAGGATTTAGCCATAACCAATATGGAATTGGAAAAAACAGAACTGGCGCTGGAACAGGCCGAGCAAAACAGAGACGAGCATTTTGAACGTTTTAAAACACGGCTGAGGGTAATGTACATACACGGACCCGTAGGCTATTTGGAAGTAGTATTGCAAGCCACAAGCTTTAGCGATTTTTTGACGCGTTTAGACCATATGAACACCATTGCCAGAAGCGACCGTGAAATGACGGAGCGTTTGCAGGAAGCCGAAGATCAGGTAGCGGATATGGTGGAAGAGAATCTCATCTATATGGAGCGTGTAGAGGAGCTGCAAGAAATCCAGGAAGAGCGAATCCAGGAGCTGGAAGATGTTTTAGAAGTAAAATATGAGTTTATGGCACGATTAGAAGCAGACGCCCATCAGCATGAGGTAAAAATACGGCAACTGGAACAAGCCGATCAGGCGATTACGACTCAGATACAACAGCTTAGAGCAGAAGAAGAGGCCCGGCGAAGGGCGGCTCAAGCAGCGGCCCGCAGGGCAAATAGGCAGGTTGTGCAGCCCAGCGGCGGCAGGATGCGGTGGCCGGTACCGGGGCGTTACGAGATATCCAGCGGATACGGCAGCCGACGGCACCCCATATCCGGACGCTCAGAGTTTCATTCGGGTATAGATATCCCCGCGCCAAACGGTACAAATATAGTGGCTGCGGATTCCGGTACGGTAATTATTTCCGGGCGCATGGGAGGATACGGCAATACCGTAGTGATTGATCATGGTAACGGCTTATCCACATTGTATGGGCATAATTCCAGAAATCTGGTGGCGGTAGGTGACTGGGTCAACCGAGGGGATGTTATTGCCAGAGTCGGTTCGACCGGCGTGTCTACAGGGCCGCATTTGCATTTTGAAGTACGGCATAATGGGCGGCATGTTAATCCTGGCAGTTACTTGGGGATATAGTGTAACTTGAAGATCCTGTAAGCTGCGGAATGATGGGAAAGGGAAGAGAAACACAAAGGAATTATTGAAATAGCTTTTGGCTTTATGAGAGCCTGACACGATTGTTAATCGATGTCAGGCTTTTTTGTATGCAAGCAATGCGAGTGTATTCAAGAAGATGCAGACATTTGCACTTTTTATGTACTGTAAGTGTGGATAAAAAACAATCTTATAGGCATGATATAGTGCATTATCAGGATTTTGAAGGAGGTGGTCGACATGGTAAAAGAAAAGTAGTTAACAAAGAGCAGCGTGTTATAGCAATTCTATTTTTCATTGTCGAAATCGAGGCGGAAAATACGCGGCACGAGGCGTTTTTCCGGCGAAGCATTGAGACTATGAAAAGTTAAATTGCTATACCGAGTTCTTAGATAAGCGGTTTGATTTTAAATCGAGAGCAAATGAGGTGAAGTAATGACCAGAAAGCCCCCCATAAGGCATATAGAAAAACTGGAAGAGTGGTTGGAAACGTATCCCGACTTTGACTTCGACGGTTTCTTCCGTGTTTACGAATACATGCCTTTTCCCAGTCAAGGCTCGGGCGCCCTTGTGCCGACCGAGACCATGTCTGCTATATCCCAGGACATAGTAGGCGAAACTTCTGTTACCCGAAACCACTATGTAACCCTATACGCCCGAAAATCAGGCATTGATGATGTGACAAACAAGGCTAATCCGGAGTTTTTGACCGATTTTCATCATTGGGTTGTAGAGGAGCAAATCTTCGGAACCATTCCGAAATTTGGCAATGTGGATACCGACAGGGAGCTACTTGAGATAGCCGGTGCCGTGCGATGGCAAAATCCCGAAGGCGGACCGGGGACAGAAGATTACATGTGGCAGTTACGTCTGCAGTATAAATTACTTTATTATTAAAGGAGGAACAAAAATGGCTACACCTAATTTTACAGGAGTTGCTCAAAGGCAATTGTTGGTCACCGCAATCGATGTGGGTGGCACAGGGTCCAATTACAAGATAATTGGAAGAAGGGTAACGGATTCCAGTATATCCTTTGGAACATCGGTTACAACAGAGACAGACATCCTTGGGATTACAGACACAACCGTCAGCAGAATGGAAGAATCCCAAACCTTTACCGTACCTGTCAGCGATGATTACGATATCACAGGATGGTTGCTGGATGTGTACAGACGCAGAGCGTTTAGCGAACTGAGCGGCTTAAAGGTATTGCAGGTTCATGCGTTTGAAGGTGCTGCCGGCAGTTACGAAGCGGTAGAATTTGACGGCTGCACCATTGAGCCGACGGATTTTGGCGGCAGCGGCGATGATGGACGTATCAATTTGAGTTTTACATTGCATTACGGTGGTCAGGTAAGGCGCGGTACGGTCAATACAGCAAGTGCCGGTACACCGATGAACTTTACGCCTGCCGCTTAAACGACTAGTTGATTTAAAAAGGAGAATCCCAGATGGATAAAGCTAAATTTGTAAGAAAAGCGAAAACCCCGGCGGTTTCTATTGACATTAAGGATTCGGAGGGCGGTCTGCTAAAGACCGTCCTTTTTGATCCCGGTGATGCAAGGGGAGCGAAGGTGTTTGTGGAGATTATTCAAAAGACTTCGGTTATTGACGATGTGTTGAAGGATGCTGACTCTGATCAGGACAGTATTATTACTGTGGTCAATATTTTAGACGATATCTTTGCTGATTTGGATAAAATCTTTGGCGCGGGTACGACGGAACTTTTGACATACGGTGTGATTAATGAAGAGTCTATAGAATGCCTTAAAGGGTTTTTGGACGTGGTCACGCCGTTTTATCAAAAGTCGGCAGAAGAACGTGAGCGCAGACTAAAACCCTACGCGGCGAAAGCGGTAAAAAATGAACAGGCTTCTTCAGGCAGCGCCTGATGCGTTGGAGGCAGCCGGTGCCAGATATAAGATAAATCCCGGTTACCGGGCTGTTTTACAGGTTTTGGCGGCGTTTAAAGACAAGGAACTGGCTGAAGAAGATAAGGTGGATATACTTCTCTATAATCTGTTTTTGGATTTGCAAAAAACGCCTGTTGCTTCTGTGGCGTATTTGCCTCAAGCGTTTAAAATGGAGCTTGCCCAAAAGGCTCATTGGTTTTTAAAATGCGGGGACGATAAAGAAAAGGCTTTGGGTGAAAAGCCGGTGTTAGACTTTCAGCAGGATGCACAGCATATATATAACGCGTTTCTTAAAAAGGGCATTAATCTGGATTACGAAGATTTACACTGGTGGCATTTTATGGGGCATTTTTCGGAGCTTCCGGAATGTTTTTTGACTCGGCTTATGTATTTGCGTGGGCAAAACAATAGAGGTAAACTGACAAAAGAAGAGAAGCAGGAATGTTCCCGTATTGGATGGGATATTGTGTTGATTAATAGCAATCTGGATTTGTTGGAAGCGGAGCCGGAGTGGTTGTTTTAGTCAATTAATGATATAATGTGAAAATATTCCAAAGGGATTAAAATAATGTTTGAATTTTTATGTTGGATGACGATGGTCATATTTATTCCATTTTTATTGCGCCTGAAGTGGCCTGAGGCTGATATTTAGCAGTATTGAGCGCTTTTATCAATATCGACAAAAGCACTTGAACCCAGATATAAAGCGAAATCATGAAAGAGGCACATGTACGATGAAAAAGACAATCACGATTTTTGGCATTTTGATTCTGACAACTATACTCGTAACCGGATGCGGCAGTGGGAATGATACCGCACCCATCCCAGTAGATACGTCTGCGCCGCCGGTAGAAGAATCGTCAGTAGAGGCCCAGACCGAAGAACCGGAAGAAGCTGCTATAGAGCCGGAAATTGAAACAGAGGCAGAGGAGTCTGTGCTAGAACCCGTATACGATTTAGGGGATGAAGTTGTCATAAATCTTGATTTCTCATTTATCGACGGTTGGAACCCGCAAGAAGTTATCGACGATGCCGAAGCTGATGGTATATTGGTGATACCACGAGAAGACGGTTCCTTTGACTTTGTGTTCGAAAGAGGGGCGCACGAACGCTATATGAGGGAGTATGCAGACTCTATTTCAGAAGATATAGCGGATATGATTGCCGAAGGTACTTTTGCATCAATACAAGAAGTTATTCATAACAATACATTGACCGAGTTTGACGTGTTAGTAGACGGTCCGGCATTTGAAAATAGTTTTGATGGTTTTATTACTCTTTATCTGAGCATCCATGGCTTACTATATCAGCAGCTTAATGGCACACCGGACAATACAGTTACAGTCAGTATTATTGACATAGAATCAGGTGAGATTATATCTTCATCAGTGTTTCCGGAGGCTTTTGAGGGTTTGGTCGTTAATTAAATTAGCAATATTTAAACCCTAATAAGTCCGATAAATAGGGATATCTAAACCCATATTTATACGGACTTTTTCTATGTCCAAAAACTTTTTCCAGCATATTCTTCATAGACACAACCCTGTACCCGTGGTAGAATTTTTGAAAATTGCTTGAAAGAAAATACCATACTTTCTGGCTAGTCATGAGGATGAGGAGATGAAGTGTTGTCTAAAATAATTCGCTTGGGGATTTACGCAATTATTTTTATAGTGTGGATGGTTGTCTATATATTTTTAGCGTTTTCGATTTCGATGCTTGTTGAAAGGGATGTTGGAGCCGCTTTATTTGGGCTGGTAGGCGCTTTAATGTTATGGGCCTTGGGATTTTTGATATTTAGGAAAATGAAAGAAACTAGCTACCATAGAAAATACATGTTCTTTTGTTTTCTGGCCTTTACGGTGTTTCTGCTGGCGCTTATCTTTCTTGCGATTGGGGAAGTGGCTATTTTTGTTGTTAGCCTGGTGGTGGCGTTGATATGTTTGTTATTGGGCTTGAAGTTCTTAAAGATTACGAAAGCGCAATCACCTGTGCAAAGTACCTCTAACCAATCGCCCCCTGTGGTGCAGGGCGAGAGTGGAGGAGCTTCAAATATTGTTGATCAGGGGTACCAATACATACGACGGCTAAAGCATCTAAGGATCAGCATACAAGATGAGCAGGTCGTTAACCGAGTTAGCCGCTTGGAGACCATTGGTCAGCAGATCATAGAGTTTGTAGAGACACATCCGGGACATACGGGAAAACTCAATAAATTTATGGAGTATTATTTTCCTACGGCTTTGAAGTTTTTGGAGAATTATGCTTCCTTTAGTCAGAAGCCTGTAAAGGGAGAGAATGTTCAGGAAACTTTGGAGAAGATCGCTCAGGGGCTGGTTAGTATTGAGAAGGCTTTTGAGCAGCTACTTGATAATCTGTATGAGGATAAGGTGATGGATATGGATTCGGAGCTGGCTTTGTTGCAGCAGACGATGGCTATTGAGGGGTTGGGGGTTGAGGATCCGTTTTGAGGATTGTCAGAACTCTTTGATGGGGTTGGGTGTAATGCCTCAATAGGTCTTGCATAGACATGATTTGACCTTTGTGATATGATTTTGGAAAGTTTTACAAGATTGTAGAAAGGGCGTGGTTATGGTGTTTTGTACAAATTGTGGTGCGAAGATATCTGAAGAATCCAAATTTTGTCGTGAGTGTGGAAGCGAGATAAAAATACCTGCCAAGGGAATAGAGGTAAGTTCTACAGAAGTAGACTCAATTCCGGATATAGTAGTAGCAGATACAGAAGAAGCACCGCCTAAGCTATATGTTAAATCGAAATTATTTGCCAGCTTGTGTGCAATAGGATTGTTTCCATTTTTGATGAATATGCATATGGTATTTGCGGCATGTTTACTTGTAAGTGGTATTATAGGTTTACTTACACACCGAGCAAAAGATATTGGGTGGAGAAAAGGCTTTTATGGTATTGTAGGAATAATTAGCGGGGTAGGAGGGCTTATTGGAGTTTGGGGTGTAGACTCAGTATTTGAAATAGTTTTTATGGTAGTTATTGTGTTTCTTTTCGACTTGCCGTTTTACCGTGGTAGTAGAATGTAGTGTAGTGTTTAGTATTCAAAAATATGGACTATATCATCAGTACGAAATTTAAAGAGTTAAAGACGTTAGTAAAAACAACCCCACAAGGGTTGTTTTTTATTGGAAGGTGGTACATGAAATGGCAAATGCTAATTATACAATAAAAGTTAGTCTAGATTCGAACGAACTAAGTGCGGATTTGCGTAAAATGGCACAGTCTTTCGGTGCTCTTGAACAGGAGCTTGTTCGTATGGCAGAGGGGATTATAAAAAAATTTACTGAACTTACGGGGCAACTCAAAAATATTATGCCGGATACAAAGCATGTAAAAACAGCTGGAGATGTCTTTCGCAATGATTTGATAAAAAGCTTGAATCCGGTGAAAATTGTTTCAGGTATTGCGAGTGGGACGATTGCAGAATTGCTTAAAAAGCCCTTCAAAGACTTGTTTGATGATCGGTTTAAAGATAATTTAAAAAACGCCTTCACCGGAATAGGAACAACCATCACTGCAGGCCTAGAAGAAACTGTGCAACAAGCTACCATAGGACTCAATATGTATAAAGATGGTCTTGTTACCAATTTCAAAAGCATGAAAGATAAAGTCATCGAAGTATTTGGAGATATGAAAGAAAGGATGGTGGAGATCTTTGGCACTGTTAAAGAAAATGTTATCACAACTTTTGGAACAATCCAGGAAAAAGTTACTACTCACTTTACCGAAATCAAAGAAAAAGTTGTTAGCGGATTTGGAACTATCAAAACCCAAGTTGCTGCAGCATTTGCAGAAATTAAAGCTAAGGTGGCTACTACATTTGCTTATATTAAAACTAAAATCGCTGCTGCATTTGTAACATTTAAAGCTAAGATTGCCGCGGGTTTTGCAAAATTGAAAGCATTTATTGCACCAAAGCTTCTGGCATTACTTGGCCCTAAAGGCCTTATACTGGCTGCGATTATAGCGTTAGTCGTGCTTATAGTAAAAAATTGGGATGCCATTAAGGAGGCAGCAATAAATGTTTGGAATGCAATCACTGATTTTGTAGGCCGTGCAGTTGATGTGATTAGAAATGTATTTTCTAGTGTCGTTGACTGGTTTTCGGATAACTGGCAGGCGATACTCCTATTTGTGGTAAATCCTTTTGCAGGGGCTTTTAAGCTGCTTTATGATAACTTTGAAGGATTTCGGGATTTTGTTGACGGATTTGTTGAGGCTATAGGTGACTTTTTCAAGAATCTTTGGGAAGGGGTTCAAAATGCTGCGTCAGCTGCTTGGGATTTCATCAAAGGAATATGGGAAGTGGTAACTGGCTGGTTTGATGACAATGTGATTACGCCCATTACTGATTTGTTTAGTGTAGTCTGGGAGTTTATTGGAACTGCGGCTTCAAATGCTTGGGAAGGAATACAAAATGTTTGGAACACCGTTGCTAATTGGTTTTCCGATACAATAATCACTCCTATAAGAGATGCTTTTGACATAATGTGGGAAGGTATAAGCAATGTTGCTTCAACTGTTTGGGATACTATATCGAACACTGTAAGAGGCGGAGCCAATGCTGTGCTTACTACAATTGAAGGTGTCATAAACGGTGCAATAAGTGCAGTCAACAGAGGAATAGGAGCAATTGCAAACGCGATTAACTCTATTCGTGTTGAAATCCCGGATTGGGTTCCGGGCATCGGCGGAAATGGGCTGGGCTTTAATATCCAATCTCCCCAAATCCCCAACATCTCAATCCCTCGTCTGGCCAAAGGTGCAGTCATCGACCCCAATGATTCCTTCCTAGCTATCTTGGGAGATCAGCGGCACGGCAAAAACATCGAAGCTCCGTTATCAACCATAGAAGATGCCGTCTCCAACGTATTTCACTCCATCAGCGCAACGGCGGCTAATCCTTTCAATTCCCTGGCGATCGCGGCCATGACTTCATCCGGTGGGCGCATGGGAAGCGGAGCGGTTAGACTCGATAACAATAGTATAGTTGCTATCGTAAACGGTATTTCTCAATCCTTTGCCACGAGCCTGTCCGATTACATGGCCGAGGGTGCGGCATCGGGCAATGATCTGGTACTGGAACTGGACGGCCGTGAGCTAGCGAGAGCCAGCTGGGAAGGATTAGCCAATGAAGCCGGGCGGCGTGGTGTTCGGTTTGCATATTGATGAATCAGCAATGAATCCAACGGATAGGCACTTATAAATGCTGTGTTCATTTTCATCGACATGGTTTGCCCTGAATGATATAATATGCAAAAATTTGCAGAATGGGGCGAGACATGGTTTGTTCGAAATGTGGAGAGAAGTTGCCTGAAGGTTTTCAGATTTGTTATGTATGTAAAAGCCATGCGGTTACATTAGAAGAAAAGATGAAAATGGATGAAGAGACTGAAAAAACAGTCAATATTTCGGATAAAGTAGCTTTAAAATCAAAAAAATCAACAGATATACCTGCACTAACCGGGGTAAATGCCTTTGCAAATAATTTAGCTGCTTTTATCCTCTTAGCGGGTGCATATGTATTGTTTATGGCAATGGTTTCTACATTTGGTGAGAGAAATATTGGCTCGTCTATTGTTATAGCAGTCATTGCAATAGTACTATGGCTTTTAGGGATTGTTTTTTTTACCAGGGCAAACGGAAATAATCCAGTACGCAATAGGTATGCCATGATACTGCTGCTTGCTATAGTAGTGTTTATCTATGCCCTTATTTTAAATTCGTATGGACAGGATGGGGGTTATGTAGTAGGACTTGTAATATCAGGGTTCAATTTATTGTGGGCTATAGGTGGATTTAAGGATACTAAAAATGAATTATCCGACCATGATTTAGCTTCGAATCAACCAAAACCTATAATAAAAACTGAAGATGAAAGAGCCGGAGATCTTGTAAAGATGGGCTATCAGTATGTACATCGTATGGAACAATTAAAATCTTATATCCAAAATGACAAAATCACTAATGCGGTCACTAATATTGAAACTATTAGTCGGCAAATATTGAGGTTTATTGAAACACATCCTAAACATTCTGGAAAGCTAAATAAATTAGTGGAATATTATTTTCCGACAGCGATAAAACTTTTGGAAAACTATGATGTTTTTGATCAAAAACCCATAAAAGGTGAAAATGTCCAAGAAGTTTTAGGGAAAATCTCTCAAGGGTTGATTAGCTTAGAGAAGGCTTTGGAGCAATTACTTAATAATCTATATGCAGATAAAGTGATGGATATAGACGCGGAAGTGACGATATTACAGCAAACAATTGCTATTGAAGGCTTGAATAGTGAAGATCCATTTGCCCTGAAATAACGGTAAAATTTTGGTTGTTAAGAAAGTTTGTGCAGAGTACTGAATAAGCCAATGCTGAAATAATAATTTGTTTTTTGATAAGCCATCTTTGAGATGGTTTTTTTACTTATAAAAAACATCACAAAAAAGGAGGCAACAAAATGAGACAATTAATCAGAGCTGGCACAACAGCCGCCGATTCTGACACCGGTCAGCAATTTGCAAATAAAATAAATGCAATGACCGAAGAGCTTTATGCGGGAGTCAATGATTCCATACAAAACTGGCTCGGGTCCCGCCCCCCAATCCTCAACTGTAACAATACTACCCTAGATCCTGGTTATCATCGGACAGACATAAATACGCAAAACGCCCCTGAGAGAGCCGAAGGGGCTTTATTTATGCTCACAATATCAGGAGGTCGCGTCAAGCAGATATGGTATGGTCCCAATAATACCAGATATGAACGCGGACATGTGAATGGCGCTTGGTCGGCATGGGTACTTGGAGATTTGCGTATTGGCGAATTGGAGACGGTCACGTTTAACAATGTACCGCTGAATGAGCTGCAGGGTGTAATCAATAGCCTGCCAAAGCAGCTTAATCAAAATTATGTAATCAATGCCTCGCCGGGAAATGTCAACTTGTCGCTATCCATTAGAAATTTTTCCGGGCCCGGTACCCTCCATATTCGGGGGGCGTTATCCAGGAATACATTAACTCACAGAGTAACCGGCGTGACGGTTAGCCATGTTTCATGTTCCCGGGTGATAGTCGACGGTTTTACAGTGAATACCTCCTTTGACGCTACGCATTGTACAAGTGAAATTATGTTTAACATGTGCAATGCTACGGGAGCGTCTCCAACCGGTATTTTCACAAACTGGTGCTCGATGGTAAATGTGTGGGCGTGTACACTTTCTAATAAAGATGCTGCGGTGTGGGGATCAACCAGTTTGATTCGTGTAAATGATTGCTCCGGCGCGGGGAATGGTATACTCTATGCCGCTGCAAATGCCGGTATTATTTGTATTGTTACTTCCGGCACAATTCAGCTTGCTCGTACGGGTAATTTTGCGCACTGTACAAACGGTGGCGTTGTCTATGATCATTTTGGGCGGCCATTTCATGGAATGGGTGGAGCAGGCGGGACCGGGTTAACTCCGGCAGAAAATATTTCGGTGACTATTGCCGATTTGAGGACTTTTTTAAGGTCTCGCTCCAGATATTTGAGCGGGAATTTAACAATTACCGTGAGCGGTGGAACTACTGGGGATGTGATTGAAATCACCGGTTTTTATGGCCCCGGTATTTTAACGATTAACGGAGCCGCGAGTGCTAATTTGCAAACTCATGTGGTACAGGGATTTACAATTTCTAACTGTTACGTTGGCTTTCAAATTAATGGATTTACCACCACTGCCACCGCGATTGCCGCTTTTACTGTAACCAGATCTCCCGTGTGGAGTGAAATCAACAACTGTCATATTCGCGCCGGCACCGGTGCGGCAGGCATTGTTGCAGGTAATGGCAGTAATATTCAAATAGCGGGTACGGTGATCAACGGACGCAGTATTGCAATCCATGCTCACAATAATTCTATCGTAGATGTGGCCGGCAATGTCGCCGGTAATGTCACCGGCACAGGAAACAGCGTAGCGTTGTATGTAACAAACGGTAGTGTTGTCCGATCCAGGATTGCCTTGGGGATGGACGGCGGGGTATTCTTTTCAAATGGTGGTTATGCGGTGATCGGCAGTGATAATCTCTCGCCGCGAGACGGGCAATTTGATTTGGGAAGCGTGGGCCAGCGCTGGCGTACATTGTTTACGACTAGCGGTACGGTCAACAGTTCGGATGAGCGGGAAAAAACCGATATTGCTCCACTACCGGATAATCTGCAGGATTTTTTTATGCGGCTTAATCCTGTCAGTTATAAACGTGTTGATGATGAATCGGGGGAAGTCCATTGGGGATTGATTGCCCAAGATGTTGAAAAGGCTGTGCAGGAGTCTGCAGGTTCCGGTGAAGCGCAGCGTTTGAACCGGTCCGAAACATCCCCTTTTAATAATTTTGCCGGAGTGGTGAAAGCACCGATTGTTGAGATGGTGGATAGCGGTGAAGTTAAAGAAATACGGGTACCGGTTAAAAGATATGAAACCAAGGTGCGTGAATGTCCGGTTACATGTATGGTTTCTGTGGAAGAGTATGAGGAGTTGCTGCTAAATGGCAACGTAAAGTTTTCTGCTACCCCAAACATTGTATCTGGTGGGATTGTTTCTGATGCGACTTCTTCCAATACAACATCTTCTGATGAAAGTTCTTTCAAATTATTTGAAGTGTCCTACACACAAATTGAAGAATATATAGAAGAAGTAGACAGCTTTGGCATTGTAACTGAGCCGATTATGGAAGAACGAGTTATTGGAGATCGTTATGGGATTCGATACAGCGAATTTGTGCCGATGTTGATCAAAATGGTGCAGATGCAGCAGAGGGAGATTGAGGCGCTTAAGTTAAATTTGCAGATAAAGTAGAGTTGAGGTAATAGATGTGCAGCATCTGCAGAGGCTGTGTTATAATAGCTTTAAATGATTTCCGTTAATACATCTGGGAACGCGGGTTATAAAATAAAGTGAAAACAGGGAGGAAAGGTATGTATGCTATTAAAGCTATTTATGACGGGGTTAATTTTAAGCCAGAGAGACCAATACCTATAAAAGAACAGTATGAAGTAATCATAACTTTTGTTGAGCCTGTAAATAAAGCAAGCACTTTTGATTTACCACATAAGCGCGGTTGCATGAAAGGTAAGATGTGGATGTCGGATGACTTTAACGCACCGTTGGAAGACTTTAAGGAGTATATGGAATGAAATATTTACTCGATACTCACGTTTTCTTGTGGTATTTCGAAGATTCGGAAAGACTCAGCGAAATAGTAGTAGATATTATAGAGGATGCGAGTGCGCAAAAATATGTGAGCATTGCGTCTCTTTGGGAATTCTCAATCAAATACAGCATGGATAAAATTGAGTTTGATGGAGGGCTTACTAATCTATGTGAGATGCTTTCACAAAATAGGTTTACAATACTGCCGATTATGCAGCCACATCTTGAAAATATAATCATTGATCTGCCATTTTATCATCGCGATCCGTTTGATCGCTTGATAATTGCCACAGCCAAAGCAGAAAGCATGATTGTTTTGACTGTGGATGAAAACATTCAAAAATATGATGTGCTGTGGATTTGGTGAAAATCTCAGCTGTTGCATAACAAATCGAACCACTCTTACAAAGGGTGGTTTTTTTATTCAAAAAAGGAGGTGGATACCTATGACCCATAACTGGAAGTTTTCCTATGCCGGATACAATCTGCCCACACCGGACGAAAACGGCATAGACGTAGAGTTACAGCCCATAGATACGACGGAGCGCAACGCCGCAGGGGACTTGATGATGGAAAAAGTGGCGCTAAAACGCCGCGTTTCCGTAACATGGTCCAGGTTAACAGGCAAGGATACCAATACCATCATGTCAACTCTGGCCAATAATCGTACCGGTAAGCTGGAATACTTTGATATATCCGTGGGAGATTTTAAAACGCTCGATACCTATTACGGTTCGGGAGCAAAGGTAAATTTTACCCGATACGATAACGACATGGCCAAGCAGAAATACAATTCCTTAACGGTAAACTTTGTTGAAATGTAGGTTTTATATGATTATATGTGGAAATTTAGATGCAGAAATGGTGGTGATGTGATGGTATCAGCAGTATACAAAGAAAATATTTACCCCAAAGGCGTTCCCCGAGAAACCGTGGCGGAAGTCAACTACTCCCTTTCTGCCCCGGACAGTAAAGAGGGCGGGGAGCTGAATCTTCCAACCGGCAACTCCATGTCAAGACCTTGGCAGGTGATAAACGAATTGCGGGTACAGCCGGCCCCCGTAGGGACTCTGGAACCGGAGCACTGGACTTTAGAGGGGCGCTTTATGATTCCGGTGGCACCGGATGTTCAGGATGGGCTGGAAATCGGATTTTGGTCAAAATGTCAATCGGATGAACTGGGCTTTTTTGATACGCCCTTAGTCATAGAGCGGATTTTTGACCATGTGCAAACATTTAACACTTTGGGTATCATTTTTGATCCGGCCGGCGGCAATTGTTGTACCGAGTTTGACGTAGAGTTTTACGACGGTTTTAACAATCTGGTCTCCCTGGAAGAAGTCGTTGATAACCAGGAAACCACATACCGCACCCAAATGGGTGGGCTTAATATATGGCGTGTGGTTATAAAACTGTACCGGACTAACCGCCCCTTCCGCTTTGCGCGGATCATAGAGATCGATTTCGGTCTGGTTATAACCTACACCGATAAGGATATATCTTCAATCAATCTCGTCAACGAGGCCGATCATGATGGCAGGTCTTTTATTTTGCCGGAATTTAATCTGACGATTCTCAATGACGGTATGTACAATCTGTTTGACCCGGAAGGATATGGGCCGTATTTTTTACAGCGCCAGCGTTTTGACTATAGACATGGCTTGGTACTGCCCGATGGTTCTACAGAATGGGTGGATTGTGGTACGTATCATCTAAAACGATGGAAAGTGTCTGACAGCCGGGTGGAGTTTATGGCTACAGGAAGGACTTTTGGCTTAGAAAATACTATTTTTCACGAAAGCAGTTTTGTGGAATTTCCCCTGCATCAACTGGTACGCAAAATTTATCCCCAGGCTCATGTGGCCGTTACAACCCCGCAGATTATGGGGTATTTCGGCAATATCAACTGCCGCCGGATATTGGCCCAGCTTGCGGAAGTGTCCTGCTGTCTGGTGTACGAAGACCGGCGAAATTTTGTCCGGTTTACAGATATAATCGGCCAAAACAGCGACACTCCCGTGGATGTTTTGGATTATTCCAACGTCATAGGATCCCCGGGAGCGGAGACCAACGAATATTACAATGCCATCTCCCTTGCGAAATATGATATGTCCGTGGAAGATCGGCAAATATCCAGGACAAGACATAGCCCCGGCCAAATTATGGTTGTGTTTAGTAATCCAACCCAAGGGGAGCTTGAATATGAGCTTACCGAGGGTTTTTCTTTGGAGAATGTCATATGGCGCACTATGTATATGACGGGGACTATCGTTCGCGAAGATCCCTTACCCACAGTACCCGAGGCGGAACTTACCATACATGGGCAAAGTGTTACCCTGACACGGATCGATAATTTGTATCCGGCTCCATGGCATACAGGACGGGAAGAGACCCAGCCCTACAGAGTTGATTTGCCATTTTTTATCACCGCGGCACCTCATTATCTGGAGTTACGGGAATGGTTTTTAAAGCGTAAATTTGAAGTGATCAAAAAGCGCCTTGGAGTTGATATCCGCTGGCGGGGTAATCCGGTCAGGGAAGTAGGGGACTTTGTGGAGATGGTTATTGACAATCAAGGCCGGTCTCAAGGTATGCATGTATCCAGGACAGAGCTGATGTATGACGGCGGTACCCTGAGCGGCCGTATAACCACTGTCGGTGAAAATCCACTGATGGGGGGTGTTTAAAGTGGCAGACAGAGAATCGTTGGCGGTGATGGAGTTTCCCTGGGATTCCATAAAGCAGGAAGACGCCCATCGTACGCACCTGACAGTTGAGATTATCCAATTGATTGTGGAGTATCAGCGGCGCTTGCAGCAGATTGTTTTGGAATACCTAAATCATAATGTAACCCTCATTGAGCCGGACTTATCCAAAGGGATAGAAACCATCCCATACAATGAGATGATTGATGCAATAGAGACTAATCTGCGTAATTTGGTGAGTGGGCATATTGTTGTGCCTGGGATGCAGAGAGCGCGGAGATGGCACGGAGGACTCAGGGATGAAAGGTTTTTGGATTACACCGATGTTAACCGATGGTTTGAAACAATCCGGCTGATGCACCGGTTTATTCTTACGAATATAGATCGGCAGTATACGACCAATAACTTTTACTTGGGTATGAAGCCGGACCACCAGGTACTGGGGATACCAAAACAGGAGGAGTGGAAGGAGTTTTTTGCCTTTGCCGAGCCGCCGAGAAGGATAAGGTCGTCATATATTGTGTTAGCAGATGGCGTATTGATTGAAAGTGAGCATTTGATGAGATAGGAGGCATAGTTGATGGATTTGATGAAGAAGATAGACAAATACCTATCACAGGCGTTGGTAATTGATAAACGCATTAAAGCATTGGAAGATACAATCCGGCATCTGCAGGATAAGCTGGAATTTGTGGGCAGCACCCTCAGTGAAACAAAGGTGCAGACCAGTCCCGGAAAGGATCCAAAAGGGGATATTGTGGCCGAGCTGGTAGATGCCCAGGAGGAATACCGGCAGGATATACTTAAGCTGTTGGATTATCAGCAGAATATAAAAAGGCTGATAGAGAAAATCCCAAATGATAAGCAGCGGCTGATTTTCCATGAGCGGTTTATCGGTTTAAAGACATTTGAGGCGATTGCCAATGACAATAACTATAGTTTGAAAAATGTTTTTAAGCTGCGCAAAGCCGGTTTTAAAGTGCTTGCGGATATTTGGGAAAATATTGGTGACTGGCATGAGATATTTTCGCGGGTAGAAGAAGCGGGAATAGAGGCGTGAGTCGATTGAATGAAAACACAGTAGCAGCAGATTAAATGAGGAAGTAGTGAAGAAGCAATGAAGAAACAGTGAGGGATTATAGAAAGGAAGTGGCTTTATGGCAGTAAGACCCAT
>Ga0123355_10005391_pt1 | contig 18707 bp, 14 predicted proteins | sample TergutEmb28metaG_3_FD_89872 | JGI IMG/M metagenome (GOLD analysis project Ga0123355, IMG submission 89872) | Embiratermes neotenicus P1 segment gut microbial communities from Petit-Saut dam, French Guiana - Emb289 P1 | ecosystem: Host-associated > Arthropoda: Insects > Digestive system > Gut ... | reverse complement strand
TTTTTTGGTAAATAACCACTTAGATTTACCTCACACACAAACGCCTCTAAAGCAGGCACATAAATTTCCCTTCTTTTTCATGACATTTCAAAGAAATTGCCTTTTTAGCCACCACTTGGATTTACCTCAATCACAACATCTAACCAGTGGGCACATTAATTTCACTTCTAAATTTCTCACATGCAAACAAGCAACATATGTATTTTCATCCTTCCCATCATCCACAAAGCTTCTTTTCCAAACACCAATTTGTAGTGGAATGTCTAATATACTTCAAAGGCAAGTATCTTTCTTACCTCTGTTTCCTCCAAAACCACGACCTCCTCCAAAACCACCACCCCGAACAGGACCCATACCTCCAGGACCTCTGCAAGAGAAATATTCCATTTCATTATGCCACAAACATATACATTAAACATTCAGCTGAAGTTTCGAATCAGGATAGTATCAGTCATAATCACAACCTCACGAATTCAGCAATACACATTAACATTCTTAGTAATACTCTCAAGATCAAAAAATAAATGTGCACAAATGCGGGCACTTTACAAACACCACATCAAACATCCTAATTTCTTTCATATAAACTGTATTTCCTACCTGCAAACTAAAGAAAATGGTTACAATAAGTAATTTAATTTTCCAGACAAAAATTCTATTATATAAAATACACCTGCTGTAAGTATCATACCCCATACATCTGTGGGTTACAAAATCAAAGGCGGTGTTATTTTGAAAAACTAACATGCTTCCTGTAACTGAACTTCACTTCTGTGAAAGTAGCTACTTTACATTAGGAGGAAGAATAAACCAGTAAATGCCCCTCCTCACACTTTGAATATTACTATGACTAAGAAAATACACAATATGAATTCCTCTATTTAAAGTCCCATTGTGAAGCTGAAAATCCACATTAAATTAACAACATAAATTCATACCCCATTCCACCCCGAGGACCACGAGGCCCAGGGCCCATGTTTCCAACACCAGGCCCAAATCGTCCACCTCGGCCCATGTGGGGTGGCCCACCCATACCATACATTCCACCTCCGGGGCCACCACGTCCTCCCTTGCCATCTTGATCTCCAAAGCCGCCGTACTCTTGAGCATGAAAATCATCATAGTTGTGTGGATCATAAGGGTTATTCATACCCTTGATTGGAGACTGTAATAAGGAAATGTTTATAAAATATTATAAACCGCACAAGACTTCACAATACATTTAACTCCTCACAGTACAGATGGGGGGTCAAAAGTTGGGAGGAAATACAAATGTTGAAACCTGAAAAGTATATAGTGGACCCACTAACACAAATGCAACTTCCACTACCCAAATCCCCACAAGAACTGCATGACTCTCTGCCAACCACTATTAGATTTTCCTAATATCAGTCACATTACTGCTCCATGGGGACAACAGTAGACACATATATGTTACATAAGTTGATGCTCACAGTGTGCCTGTGCACACACACACGCGCGCACACGCACACACACATTATACTGTTTAAATGGGCTAAAATTCACCCCAACAATTTCCTCCTCAAAAACTTCCAAATTTATCTTTACAGGTCGTCCTTCCATTCTTTACTTTTACAGCAGTTTGTTCTGCAAGCTATGTCCTTCAAATTACTAAATAAATACACCATACTGGTGTAAGATCAGTGTGCTTCCCATAAAGTTACACTATGCCAGTGACCAAGATAAAATTTCCAAAGCAAGGTTTGGATGACGTGTTCTGACCTAGTCCCTAACTTGTCTAGTTTTCCTTCTGCAAGAACACAGTACTCTTTTAGCATGTTACTGTATAGATGTCACCAGATAAGCTCACAGATAACTACTGTGGTTGTACCTTGATGGCTGGCAATTCACAACAAAATTTACTCTAACAGTTTTCTAACAGAATCACATATAATACAAATTTCATTCACATACATACATAGAAACATGCTGGTCAACATTATATGAAGCTACATACATATGAAACAATAACCATGCCTTAACACAATGTATACAGCACCTGCAGTAACCATTCAGTCAGAAAACTTTGAAATTCATTGAAAATAATTGCTCTCCTCTATATATAAGCAATGAATGATTAATCAGCACTAGCACACTGCAAATAATACTCACTGTTTTGATAAGTTCCATTATCTCTCGTATCGAATCTGTGCATGTGTTTGCTCGACCTGAGATCTGGCATACCCTTTCAGTGCTCTGGGGGCAGCAGTTGGAGAATATTTTGATTCGGGCTCCTGTTTTCTGTGAAGAAGCAATTTTCACGCCTAATTACAAACTTTTCAAACAATCTGAATAAATGTAAGTACTATACTTACAAAATAAGGTCAGCATGCACACGACAAACTCTGGCTATACTGAAAATTCAGTGATCTTCAGTGCCAGTGCCATGTAGGGGCATAGACCACATCTCCAAACCAAGAAAGGGCATGGTACTTCCAACTCCCCACACTTCCACTAATTTATCTACACTTCAGTATTGCACTGGAAAAAACTGTGCTTAATAATCAAAGAGATTACCTTCGTCAGAATACAGTTTACCATTTACCATCACAAATCTTATTTTATTTTTCAGCCAATAATGAACATCCATTCCAGTACCAGACCTAGCTGTCCTTTAATGAGCCTCACAAAATTAAGTAATATTGCTTACATTTCTTGCCAAGTATTTTCTCCCTCTGAATTATTGTGCTGCTGAAAAGTCTCCACAACCATGATACTTCAAAATTCAGTAGTAAATGATGCTCACCTCACGGAGCTCTTTGATCTTGAAACCTGACTTGCCGATGATGCAACCAGCCTGGCTCTGATGCACCAAAAGACGAAGGTCCACATCTTCACCACTGCCGCCGCCACCACCACCACGAGATCCTGACCGTCCAGATGCCTACAGATTTACGGAAATGAATAAATACATAAACACTAATGCTGCCAGTGCTAAACCCAAAACACACAGTTAGGCCAAACAAGACAACACAACCTCTCAATAGCAGTATCAAATGACTATCTGTCATATGCAGGGATAATACATTTTCTGGCAACCATCTCTAGTCACTTGCTGTTGGCTACATGTTACCCTCACTCATCCTCACGCAACTGCTCGCTAGATGCTACGCACATTGATACAATACATACAAAGAATGCAGCCACTACAGGAAGTGTTGTATAAATATGGATGACAATTTACACATACATGAACAGTTTTTGAGAAACAAGTTATATTCCAGACAGTAAGAAAACAAAGAATTCGAGTGTGTACTGCATCCATTCAAGACAACTGTGTTTCACAAGATCTGTAACACAGATAGTGAGGCAAGGCTAATTTTGTTAACTGATGCCTTCTTGGTGTGCATGAAGCAGAAATAACCCCACACCCATTCTGTAGATTCACAAATTCACAGAATGGCAGATACTGGTCTGCAGAAAATATCATGTTAATCCACAAAGTGCCATTACATGACATTAAAGTTGCTGCATGGTATGCCAAGTGCAACTAGAATTAATGCGCCAATTTTCTTTCCAAAACAAATTTATGAAATTAAGCTATATGATCATTGGGTGTTCAATTTTATGTACATTTTAGCAACTGCACAGAAGACCCAAATTGACACAACTGCAGCAGAAATCGACACATTGCTCCATCCACATTCCTTTCTGCCAGCAGTTATAAGAAGCTAACAAAAACAACTGCCCATGTGTGAAGAAACAAAAATTTCCAAATGTGGTTGCATAATAAAATAAAAGGCCCTGTATTTCAAGATAAAATGCATGGGCAAGTGCACACACAATCCGACTCCTGCCTCTCCTCCCCCCACATGCAAACAAAAAACTGCTTCAATGGAAGTGAAAAACAAAAACCTATAACCAAGGACACAACATACAGCAACAGCCCATGGGGAAAGATGAGCCTACACCTCCTCATCATGCACAGGGAAGCATCAGTTTGTGCACTCCTCCACTAACTGTTACCCACATAATCATAAAAATGACTTACGTCATCAACATTTGGAATGATTTCATTCACCACTTGAAGGACTGTTTCCAAATCTGCAGATATGGTCAGTATGCTGTAAAATATAAACATGTGTGTGAACATCAGTCTTTGTAAATTCAAAAAATTCAAAATCAAAAAAGTTTATACGAAAACTGCAGAGAACTCACTAAATAATAACATATGACAAAACACAATTACCAACACTCTTAAAAAGAATTCATGTCTACTGAAACTTGCCAAAGAAATTCCACAAAAGAAAGTCACCACACAACAGCATTACAATCTGTATTTATGATGGCTTCCATACAATTGTACTTAATAATTAGTACTCTTTATTAACACATTCAGTGTCAACAAACAGTTGCATTTCTAAAATTTAAAAAATGCAATGTTAAGTCTGTTCTACCACACCCACCAGGCACACATGCAAAAGTGTCTGACAGTGAATGTGTTACTGTAATATGTAAGATTAAAACTGGTAATTACATGACCTCCTACATGATTGGGATATTACCAAACAGAAGAAATTGCAGAATGCAATCAAGTGAGGACTATGATGTTTCATGAGTAATTTATTACGTACTCATTTTTAGTTATTTCAAATAAATTATTCCATCTTGTTTTCAACGCGGCTATAATTAAACTATAACAAAAGATACCAATTATGCCTTGCCACAGGGAAACACACTTGATGTGGTCATATACTACTCTCATACTGGAACACAGAAATTATGTTATTAAAGAACTCTGAATTAGGATGACCAAACACAAAGATCCAAAAGATGTAACAAATGTACAGGATATATTATACACTGTGGTCTGCAACATCAGTTAAAATAAACAATTTTGAAACGGTAAGTAGTGATGTCCAATTAATACCCACAAACCCTTCCATCTGAACACAGGACATGGACACTAAGACATCACAACTTCAGCTATTCTAAAATGTAGCCCTGCTGAATTACATGACTGGCAGATCTCTCACATTTCTGCAATAATCTGTGGTCAGTTTGAAAATGATCGGTAATGTGACCTTTACTACAGTCAGGAAACCTCCAGAATATAAAATATGGCTCGACCTTGTACAAAGACACACTAAACCAAGTTCTCTTCACATTAAAAAATTGAATCTGATCATTAATACCGTTACTGAATCCCTCATGTCAAACCACTTGTCTGACAAACATTCCATAACTCTAACTGCCCAACAGTTAAGAGCAAGCAACCACAAAGTTCAGTCTTGAAAGGGTTTGCAAGTACTTTTTGGACAACACTTATACATGTCAGATATTTTATATGAATATTCCTACTAATTGCTATTAACTTATGTTCCAAAATTATATGTAGGCTTTACTTGTTCGATCGAGTAAGGGCATATTCAATGAAGTCTGCTTTCAACAACCCAAGTACCTGTCAACTGACGACCCATAATGCTTTGTAAATACTGAAAGTGTCTTGTGTGGAAGAATATTAAAGAGAGTTAAAAATAACACTTTACCAATTACAAACCAAATAAGTTTTTGGACAAATGGTCCTGCAAAACTTTACAGATATGCTCAAATCCAGACTGAATCTCTGGCCACCCTGAATGTGATCATATTATCCTATAATTATAAAAAAGCATAGCTGAGGCACATCTTCCAGGTAACGGACCCTTCATATATTGGCTTCAGCTTGGAGGTCTCTCACATGTATGAGGCAATGCAGGTATCTCCCCCTTAATTTATTAATCTATCCTATTTTTCAGTCTACCCCACACAACCACACTTTCACAACCACAATTTCTTCTTAATAAACTCAATCCCATTACTAACTGAATAAAACATGTTGTTGTTTCAAAAGGGTTGAAACAAAAATATCAAAACCCTGAACACAATTCTCTACATCCTTAAATGCATGTACATATAGAGAAATGCACAAAAGGGTTGCCACCATACCTGCATGGCGATGATATAGGTTTGATATCTTACCCAGAATCTAAAATATTACCAGTATCTGTTGCAAACATCACTATGATCAACAGACCTACAATGGTGACACACAACTAAAACAGGTGAAAAGAGTCAGCAATTGATGAAGGAATCAATATAAAAGGGTTAGTTACTATTGTTCAGTATGACTGATTGCTATGGGCAGATGGCAACAGTGTGACCACAAAAGTAACACTGGTTGTGTGCACAGTACAGGCCTGTATCAGATTCGTCACTATTTAGAGAGGGTAACAACACAAGCTTAACAGTAATAAATCTGACATCACACCACTCACTGTATACACTATATTACCATCCACATGCTTTTTTAATGGAATCACTAGGATGCATCTTAATTTAAACATCACAGTCTCCTGGGATATGATGCCATGTTGACTGCCAATTTGTTTCCAATGTGACACAGGTGCTGTCTTCCTCCTTGTTCATGGTAGTTGAAGAAGAATAAATTGTTGGAAGAACTTACTGCATCATGTGTGAAAAGAGGCTTAGCGACCCTCTTCACCTAAGCCATGTACTGATCACCAGGGATGCAATCAATATTAAGCTCCTTCCCAACATAAATATGGAAAATGAAATGGTTTCAACCAGGCCAGGGAAACCTCTCATTCACTCCCTGAAAGAATGGAGAAAACCTCCCCACAAGGATACAAAACGGTAGGCCCTTTTCAGGGTCAACAGATCCAGGCTCTCCATTTGTTGGCTACCCCACCTTACTATCTCAGTGTTTCATTAGTTAGCTGTCATTCCTACTACATTTCAGCACTGGTCCTTCATCCCACTGCCATACTCTGCTTTCCTTACATACTGGAGGCTCAACACTTGACTCCAACCATCCTGCAATGCCTCCCCTCCTACTGGCTCCTTCCCGACATAATTCAAATTCCCCCAGCGACTTACACTTCTGTGCCCACCTTAAGTTGGAGGCAGCAAGCTCCTACAAACCATCGGTAACATATAACCAATCAACAAGAATCATATCCCAGTAGACTGCAATCTGCATCAGCAATGCTGTGAAACTCATATTTATTAATTTAGCTCTAACTACTACATCTTTCCATGGCGTTACAGGGCATTAAATGTTAGCTTCCTGTTCACATTGTTTGCCATTTGCATGACAGGCTGGCAAACAGTTACAACTGATGCACAGCGAATGCCAATGGCACACAAAATTTTAAATGATCTTTCATATTCGCTGTTTGTGTGATCTGTTAAACTTGCTGATAATTGTCAGGAGAATCAGTAGATATAGAGAGACTTGAAACCCATCAAGAAACATCTTTTACACAGTGTAATTTAACAAAATTTCACTTTGTATACCAGATTTTTCGCAAAATTACTGGCACTAGGAACAGTAGTAAGGAATTACGGAATGTCTAACAAGATTAATTTATAATAAGGATTCCTGGAGCAAGGTACTAAATAATTAATTTATACTGATGCATGTTGTTGTTATGATTAAACAGATTGATATTAATAAAAGAATGCATCATCTTTCTCTTTATGAAATTATGAAAACCAATGTACAGGTCATTTCATGCACACAAAAAGGTGGCAACCCTTTGTCTGTTTCATTTCACATATTCCAACTCTGGGCTATTAGTAAGCTCATTATACCCAAGTACAGCATATGATGATCCTAAGAATCATGGACTGGAATAGGCCTAATTTAACACCTACCCAGACCAGTTTACTTTATAATGGGAGATTCTGTTGTAGATACCGTACACATATCGCCTTGCTAATTTTGGACCATCTCTAGACACACACGGGGAACGTGAAGAGTGACTTGTTCCAAACGTCCGGGCCAGTAGTGAGTAAACGTCATGAAACCTTTCCAACAAAAATTACTTTTCTCTAAATAACAATCCTGAGTATTGTGAATGTCATTTTTAATCCTTTACTGCAGAATCAGCAAAACTGTATATGGGCAAAAAAATGTTAACTCAGGTAAAAACACAGACAATACGGCACCTCAATGGTGGCATGTACTAAGAAATGGACTATAAATGAAATGAATCATGACACCCACACTGATTCTCTCCGAAGTGTCGTACAGTTTTACTTTTAATTCTCAACACTGTTACTCAAAAATGCAGCAGACCTTAAAACTGAGCATTCAATTCCAAACAAATGATGAAAAGATTTCAATCATTGTAATAAACAAAAAGCAATTAAAATAGAGCCCGTTTAAAGAAATCCTCCATTCTTTTCACTACAAGCAATTACTGCGAGTGCTGTGTCTAAAGGGGTCACCAAGCCAAGCCACATGGAGTAGGTAACAAACTGAACCTAGTAAAAATATGTGATAAATTTACCGTTCAGGCCCGGGGCAATCAGGGACAGTAACTGAGGCTTTGTACTGCCATTCGATGGGGGCATAATTCCCATTCACAGGCAGGGCGGGCGGGCGGGCATTCAATCCAACGGGGCAGCGATGAGCAGCAGAATGGGCAAGGGCGGGGCCATCGTACCATTGGTCAGATATGGGACCAATCAGGGACCAACGTTGAACCATTCAGAGGGCGATGGAAGGAGTAAAATTGGGGGCAAAACATGTTAAAAAAATTACTGAAAAAGGTTTTTTTTTAACAAACACTGATTTCAATTTATCCAGATCAATGTGTGTTTATAAGTGTACTGCTCTTTTAAAGGTGTTTCTGTTGTAATTCAAGGTTTAGTGTTATTCTTATCAAGAATGGTTTTGTAAATCACGTGTCAGGATAATGTCTGAAACACTGAAATCATTTACTAAGAATGTGTGTGTCTTCAACCGAGATTTAAACATAAAATTTAAGTATGACACAAGTTCTACTAAAGGCACTAACATGTAAAACAGAATGATACAGCATCTGACACTCTACCAACTTAATTGCTTGAAGTGTTTTAATAGCCTTGATGAAATTAAATACATGATTAACAATGGTAGGAAAATGTGCTTAATTTGTGTATATACATAAGAGATTTAATTTCCAAATCCTGAAGACAGTATTCATACACCTCATGCGCTAACACTTCCGCAAACTCACCTCTGTCCGCAACTTCGTTATGTTGTGACCACCTTTTCCAATTATTGAACCTGCAGCCTAGAAATAAAACATGTATATTTTAAAGCTAACTGTACAAAGTAAAATGTCCCACAACTTGAATACTTTGCTTTACAATTTTATACAAGTGTATGATTCCCAAATGTAATGGAGCAACAGCTGTCATTTCAAACATGAAGCTTCTGGCCTCAACTGCTTTCATAACTGGAAAGCATGGAACATCATGAGACGAGCTGCACTCACAGTTCATTCATATGTAGGGTTCCAATAATATTTTTTTAGGAAAATTATGACATTTTCAGAAATCTCTACTAAAAAGCTGGGGCATTAAAAAAGGAGGACACTCAATCAGATTTTCCACAGATAAGCCGCCACTCATATATACACAAGTGCCTTAAGACCAATACACAAACCCTCTTGCAAATGTGCATTTGCAAAGTAGCATTAAATAGTACTAGAAAGCAGACTACACAGCACACATTAGCAGCAGCACACTATCTGTGGAAAATTCACAACATTTGCTGTTCATCGCCACTAACATGTGTATATTTAAAAAACAGAAAATCAAAATATGATAATATTGTTACAATACGTTTATTTTTATTATAATATGTAACTTCCACTGCCATGACTTGGAAGGACATGGTTCATCTTTTACAGCAAACTTGACAGTGGAATAATTTTTTTTTTTTTTTTTTTCAAGAAAAATTTTTTTGTTTAATTTTTATTTTTTACAACTTTATACAAGAAAGTTTTGAAATTTAAGGTTCTATTATAATCACAGTTGGCACAGTTTTTTTTTTTAGCAACAGTCCATTCTTCTCATCTGAGCACTGATGAAAGAAATTTACATTCGATAGCAGCATCTGAACTCAGAACTGAAATGCAAATTGAATCAAATAGCTGATGTTCTTTACACTTATACTTGTTCAAAATACTGGAACACACATATATCCATTTGTCACCCCAAATGACTACCGAATTCCCATTCTGTTCTCTAAATTCCCTTCACAGTAAATTTTGTGATAACATTTTGTATGAGACAATGGTATTGCTGAACATATACCCAATCATGCACCTTCTCCAAGCCGACACAGCCTACAGACCAAAGAGGTGCAAGAAATGGAACACACAATTCTTGTATGTATTCAACACAACTTTTGCAGAAATTATGATGGTGGACTTCAAAATTTGGGTCATTCGACGCATTTCCTCTAACACTTCTAGCTGATCTTTCACAAAAAATGTAAAAGAAAACCTTATAATTTCTGTGCTCTGGCTTCAGCAATAGTTTGTTTCACATTTCTCTTCAAGTACACTTCTGCTCTGCTTCTCCATATTCTGAATGGCACATGAAACATTTCTTATCTGACTGGGGTGGAAATGAAGGATGGTAACTGTAAGGGGACTTAAGAAAATTCTTCAGAACAGGGTACTATTCAACGTAACAGAGGTAGACTTGCAAGGTAGAAAGAAACATCCATGGGCCTTCCAACTGCTGATAAGAGGGATAATCACCTTGACTTGCCATGTCTTAAGACAGCCTTATATTCTGTTAATGTAAATACACAGACTTGAAGGCTTCAACATGTATGGCATAAATGTAAGAGTGTGTGTAGTTTTTTTCTTGTGGGTGGATAAGTACCAACCGGTAAGCAGCCAGAAGCGGACTGAACTATGCTGTGCACATTATGAGCAGAACATCCAACACAAATCAATTTGTTTGCCGTTTTTTCTTACAACCTGTGGTACAAACAATTCTCTCCTTTCTTACCCTCCAAAATTTGTATCTGTGTTGTATGCAAAGGTTGCTCTCACTCTGTCATAAGTCCCCCCCGACTCACTTCACCATTACCTTCTCTTGGTATGATATTAAAAGGCGACCAGCCTCAAAGTCAAGCAATTAGAAGACTCAGTCATTAACTGAAATGAAATTACCATCTTCCAGATCATTCAGCACTTGTTGAATTGCAGATGGTGCCATGATCTCAGTGACAAATCACATTGGTTTTTGTCTGAGAGCATGTAAATTTTTGGATGTAAAGGGTTTTAACTACAGCTATGGTGCAGTCCATCAACTTAAAAATTATGGTTGTGAGTTTTTGTGTGGAAAGCTAATGTAGCTTCTTGTGTTGCTAACTGCCTTTCCATTTCACCCTAACTAGCTGCAACTACATGTAACTGTTTACTGTGTTCTTCAAATCCCTGTTTTCGATGACCATTTTATGTTTCTTTGCCTTCATGTTTTTCACACCTGAATGTCCTCTGTGTGAAATACACAACTGTTCACTACAAGGTATGCATTCCACATTTCCACCTTATCCTCTGAAAGGTGAGAATTTAGTTCTTAATGCTGTCATTAATAAGAACACTATCTTTTCAGATTAATGACCATGGCAGGGTTGATAAACTTGACCATTCATGTCTCACAAAGACCACACCTCCATGTTCACCACCTGAACCAGAAACCAAGTGAACATAAGAGTAATGGATGCAACAAATTCACAACATTGCCAACATTACAAAGCCAATGCCTGATAAATTTCTGTCAATGCACATAAAAAACCAGAGCCAATATACCCTGCAATCACTAATCATCAATATAAGATGCAGTTCATTTTGCAAACATATAAATCAGAAATGTACAAAACTAAAGTGCATGAAATCTGTGCCCCAAAACTTCGTGTGGAACACCAAGACATATCTTAAAAACAGGACAGTTATGGGAAAAACAGGATGTATGGGAACCCTACTCATATGTCATATATTTGGCGTTCCTCTTCCTGGCAGCTGTAAATGTATAACCACTGCCAGCCAATTTAAACCTGACAAGCAGTAGCACTAATAATTTTTTACAACAGAAAAACACATAGCTATTAATTTTATTTTTGGACACTGTACTTAAATGCACATGCAGAATAACAGTATCAGTGGAAGTATCCTGATCAGCAGCATTCCACTATGTACTTGCTCTTTGAGAGATGACAGGTATTCCAGTAGAGAATGAGTGAGAGAGGGGGGGGGGGGGGGGGGAAAAAAAAAAAAGAGGGAGAGAGGGGGGGGAGAAGAGGAGAGAAAAAGGGGGGGAGAGGGGGGGGGGGGGGGGGGAGCGAGAACATACAGTACAGCAGGAAGATGATGAGGTCACAGATGACAGTACAATGTAAACAGCGGTCTTCTTCAGGGTTTCTGCACTGTGCGGTGATCAATTTTCTGATGTTTCTGAGGAACATACTGCCTTGATCTGACTAAATGCTGGAGTGACACAGAGGAAAATTTCAGTAGTTTATGCAGGATAAATGTACACAGTTTGGTTAATCACAGATACAGAAGGCACGAAAAGGAGTGTGCCCAGCAAATGGAAGCTAAGATATCAAAAACAGTTTTTTTTTTGTGCTTTGGCCAGTGAAAATGTGGAAAATATGTGCACAGACAGCTGTCCAATCTCAGTCTGTCATTATGCTACATTGGTTGTGCCTAGCAGTTGTACTGGTAAATATTTTTATTTTCCTACTCTCAGGATGGTGCAACTACTAAACTGTTGGCAAGCACCTGCTGACTTTCTTTAAGGGATTAGTATGGGGTTTCCACAGCCTACACAGCAAAAACCTATACTCCTGGTTCAAGTTATTAGGGTGGAGTCTGATTTTGACTGCGCCCCTTACGAGCTGGTCCATCCACCAACTTTTCCTGGCCAGGATATTGGTGTCAATATCCAATGGCTGAGGTAAATGCTGTGATCAGCAACAAATGACTTCTCCAGTTGATGCAGTCAGTATGACATATGGTGTTCCATGTCCCTGGTCATGATGGAGTGACTGGTTTGTTCAGTGTGGTTTAAGTTCATCCCCAACACGTTCAAATGTGTCAGCAGAGTGCTATTAATACATAATATCATGATGGCTGGGCTGCCTCCTGAAAGAATCTCTGGCCTGCCACATCCTGTTGGAGACAACCTCAGCCTGAAACTGCCAGGCATTTACAGCAACCCCCATGAGTGTGATAAAGTGCACGTTGGACCACAACCAATTCAGTCACCCTGAAGACAGACACAGTGCATTCTTCCAAAACAATGGAATACTTAACCACTACACAGTGCATAACACCTACAGAAGACCATCATTTGAGTAATAATCACCATCAGAACCTAAAGTTTAGAGCAGAAGGCCAAGTTTTATGATACCATTTTTTGCCTCATGAAAGGGATCAGAATAATGCCATGCAACAGGATGGGGCGTGTAGACCGGACAGCTGTAGTCTGATTTTCATCAAGTTCCTGTTCAAATAATGAGTGCCGGATTTTTTGAACCAGACTTTCCTCAGAAGAAGTGAAAAATATGACAACACTGCCCTGCTCTGACTGCTGTAATTCACAGCAAACATAAGGCTTAATTAAACATGGAACTTTTCCCAGTACACGTAAAATGTTTAATGGCACGGAGGTTGGCTTAATAAAGTTGTGCAGAACATTTTATAGCAACAGATTCCTTCCCAACTGTTCTGCACCCACTGCTGAACCACTGGGTTATGCACACATAGATGCCACCATTATCAAAGACAGAAACACTAATAAGTGTGAAATTCACCACAGCAACACACTTTCAACATAGATGTGCAGTGCTCATGTAAAACTGTGTGCCTCGAAATTGACAAGTAAGGTTATTTGCCCTAACGGGAGTCTGACCCCAGTGACATGCCTATTTCTTAGGGAATGAACTGCTAGGGTGAAAGGAAGATGTTCCTCTCCTGATTATACAGCACATGTGGCTACAACATGACAGTGCAGGCAAGTTACTGAGGATTCTTATTTATTTAACCTAATTACTGGTGCACTTAAATCTGAAACAAAAACCAGAGCACTGGAATGTATTACTGGTACTATAAAAAATAACACTGGAAAAGTGAAGAAAGAATCCTGCCAAACTCCTCCACAGGCATGTCAGTACCAAGTTTATTGGAGGCAAGTAAAATTTTGGCATTGTGGAGAGGTAAGAGCAAGCTCAAAGCATATAAAATGACACTCCTTAGAAGCACACTCCAATACAGGGAGAGGGAGGGGAAAAGGGGGGAACCAAGCCAGAGAAGAAGTTAATATCATTGCATTACATTAACGATGCAACAGACAATTACAGGAAGGAATGGATAGGCTATGTACCGAAAATGGAAGAACTTACAAGAATACCTAAACTGTTTATGACTGATAAATCAGTTGCAAATGTAGATTTGGGACACCTGCAGAAAAGACGGGGAATATCAACTATTTATAAATTAAAGCAGAAAACAAGCAAGTTATTACTCCACTTAAATAAGTCACAAACAGAAGCTGAATTTGTTATGTCCCTGAAAAAAATTTTAATCCACCCTTTCAAAAAGCCATGCATTATTGAAACAGGGACCAAGATGTGCATAAAGACTGCCAGGCAACCATTCTGAAAGGCTCACACCATTTTGTTTTCTTTATAAATTTTTACACACACACACACACACACACACACACACACACACAGAAAGATTAATGTATATACAGCTGCTGGACTGTTGTCTGTTTACATGGGTATGATACTTGGGCTGTCAAACTGAAGAATGAATGCCGCCTAAGCACATTTGATAAAATGGTACTTTTGGTGGCATTTTGGCCAAAGCAGATGGAAGTAACAGCACAATGGATGGTGAAAACTGCGTAATGGGGAACTTCATGATTAGACTCCTTGCCAAATATTAATAGAGTAATAAAATCAAGGAGTATAAGATGCGGTGGGTCATCTGGCATGCGTGGCAGAGAAAAGTTGTGGTATGGAACAAGGCACAGCAGATTCATCTAGCTCAGAACAGGGACAAGTGGCACACTCTTGTGAATAAAATGCTGTTAAGTTTCAAATAGTTAAGGACCTACCAGGTTTTCATGCAGAAATCTGCTCCATGATAAGTTATTAGTAAAATGTTACTTCTTGTAAACATTCATTCTATGCACCTAATGACAGTCTCATTTCCATACCCAATTTTAAAGCAATGAAATGCCTACTGCTCTATAACTAAGAATTTGAAATTTTGAAACATATTTTTGTTACAGTGCTTAGGACTTCAAATATGACTGAACATGGGTCTACTACGTATGAACACTGAGTCACAGGATGGTCAGTATATGCACACCAACTCATCTACATGGGTGACTGATTTCCTTACGCAAATGGGTTCAATGCCTTCAACAAACAAAAGATAGATGATGGAATGAAAGAAAGAAAAGGAAAAGAAGGAAGAGAGACGAAGCACATTCAGCATAGTTACAACACACGACTAACTCCGTGGAGCACAATCCTCCTTCAAAACCCAAGAGTTCTTCGTTTAGTCAAGAAATTTCCTACGCTTTACGAAAACTGAAGGTTCATTACTATGTTCACAAGAGTCCACCACTTGTCCCTACCCCAGCCAATCAATTTGGTCCACACCCAACCCCGATTCTTTAAGACCAATTTTAATATTATCCTGCAATCTACGCCTAAGCCTTTCAAGTCGTATTTCCCCCCTCATGTTTTCCCGTCAAAACCTGCTTCTCCTTATGCACCTTTGCAGGCGACATCCTGTTGTGCATTCAGTACCAAATACACACAATAAACACAACTACTGCTTCTGTGAGCATAGCTACATTTTCATTGAAATATAAGAACATGCTACAATTTTCAACCCTTCCCAATCATTTTCAGGCAAGTTCAATTGTCAAAATTAAAAAGCATACCAACATGCAGTGTAATATGTTATATCCTACTGCTTAAATGCTGGTCTTTGTTTTTGTTCTACTGTTTTTTTGTTGTAATATTATACATGCTGTGTGAAGTGTATGACTATAGAATGAAACAGCAAGGAAACAACACAGCATAGAACTAATATCCAGATATGTTACAAATGATGTAAAAAGCTAATTATGAGGTTCAGTACCATTCCAACATAGGAGTGACAAATTATTTAGAAATAAAAATGCTAGTAGATTTTACCAATATTAATGAGATCCAGAGAAGTTTTAAATTTTTAATAATTTTTCATTATATCTAACTTCATAGTACCTAACAAAAAACTTTCAGTTAAAGACCTGGAATCCCAGAGAGTGTGGCATTACATGTTCCTAAACTTTTTAATTCTTGGTAATTGAACTTGCTTGAAGATGACCAGAAAAGGTAGGCATATGTACTAAGTTGTTATTTTCTAAACTCCAAGGCCCAAGTATCTTCACAGCACCCTGTTCTCGACCATCCCATATGTGAAAAACAAGTGCTGCAAAATTTCCTTTCATAGAAGTAATCTACCTTGCTGTCACATTCCAAACCAGAACCTGTTCTATTTACATTCAAGACATTGGATTTTTTAATAAGATGATTCATCTTTTACAGGAGGAAGATATACATTTTTCGAGAAACTCTGGGAGAAGTTAAACAATGTTCAACAACAGAAATTTCAAATGCACTATTCTAAAAACGATTTCTTTCTGAGGGCCAATGTTCATTTCAGTTTTTTTTAAGCTCGTGGTTCCGTGCATCGTAATTCAATGTGAATAAAAATCCAACAGATGCAACAGTATGAAGATATTTATTTACTGCAAAGTTACTCTACATGTTTCGGGTGTCACAGCACCCATCATCAGGAGTATTAAAAACTGTACCCGCAGCCTCCGGTAAGGTCATACTACTTGTACCGCTACTCCCCTCCAACGTAGTCTGATCGGGACCACGTTGGAGGGGAGTAGCGGTACAAGTAGTACGACCTGTACTGGAGGCTGCGGGTACAGTTTTTAATACTCCTGATGAGTGGTGCTGTGACACCCGAAACATGTAGAGTAACTTTGCAGTAAATAAATATCTGCATACTGCTGCATCTGTTGGATTTTTATTCACAGCTCATTTCAATATTTAATAATTCCGTTCCTACCTCACAGTAAACAGACCAACTGTTAATGCTGTTTAACAAAATTACCAATGTATTTAGTGAGAATCTTATAGAACACACATACTCACTGTGTGGGTAAAATATAGCTTCATGGAGCTCAAGCAAGTGATTAATAATCCTGTGCTTTAAAAGTGAAAATACACAGGATGTCAAAGTGGTATGAATATAATTTCTGGGGTAAAATCACCTTTACATAACCAAACTAAATTACAGGAGTAATTTCATGAGAACAATCTTCACTCACCTTGCTGGGTATGAGAAGACGAATAGTTATGTCATCCCCACTGCGGAACCGCTTCTGTGGGGAGCTCATTTCACCATCTGCTTCACGCTTCATGCCTGAAGAAAACAAAATCAATTTCAAAAACATATATTTAACTGCATTATGTTTTACCCCCTCCCTAATTTCCCCCTCCAATGTCTGCTTCCTACCTTCTTTAAAGTGTATTAGTATTAGAACATAAAACACTTCATAAACCACAAAGTAATGACCAAGAAGTGGTGAAAATAAGGCACTGCTACCCAAAATCACAAACAAATGCCTAGGCAATAAGGGCTACCTCACTGTGACAGTGCCTCTGCAGGATAAGTTTCCACTTCTTTCACGTTAATGTCAGTTTGCAACACGTATCCTCTAGGGTCTTCACTGACATGGAATAGTGTTTTACTGGGCAGCAAACGGTGTAAAGATACTCAACAAGAATGTAAAGGGTGTACTTCATAATATGGCATACAATATTCCCCATGGTTTCTTTGCACTTCATTAGGCTTGCAGCCAGCCTACAAACACTCCTGTCACACAGCAAAATGTACTTAATAAAACCAAGAACTCATATTTCAAAGCTACATTAATGCTTAATATTGAGTTACAACTAAAGTTTGGAACGTTTATGGGATACACAAAACGGTCTTATGAAAAGCAGAATCTGTAAGAGGACAATATTACTAAGACCGATACTGGGTCACAGACAGGCAGACAGACCCCAAGACCCATGTAGGTCATTATTTTCTATACTTTGTAAAGTTTGAAATTAGTGTAACAAATGTAGATACATAGTTATATCATGTTTCAAGCAAATTAATGCTCTCAAACCAAAACCCACCAACAAAACAGTTAAAGATGGCAATCAAATACTGTTCAGATTCACAATTTGCAGTGTACGTAATGAATGTGCAATGAACAGTATTATGAGTTATAATAAAATTAAGCTCTCAAGCACATTAACTTACCTAACACAACAAGCTATGAATGTGATCATGGCCAAAGAATGTGAAATGTGGAAAATGACAGCAGCTACTTCAAGGCACCGTCCCAGCTTTTAATCTTCAAAAACTCCGGATAATCACAAAAAATATACAAGATATGAATGAGGGTCTCTTCAACAACTCACAATGCATACCAGAGCTGGATATCTCAGTGTAGGGCAATTTTTAAATGTGATCCTGGAATATATCATGTGAAATGTTAAAGCAGATTCTTGTGTATCCTTATATGCAAGATTTTAAAAACTTCCATATCAAGTGTTTCCCTTTGCTATTTACCACTTCATGTAAAACCACTTCAAAACCAAGTATAAAACAAATAGAATGCAGGGAAGAACAACATGGAACACAATGAGGAAAAAAGTGCATTTGTAAAATTCAGGATATTCACAGAGGCAAATATTCAAACTTATATCTGGAGGACGGGTACTGTTGTTTCTGAGCACACAATGCCCTACTACT
>Ga0123355_10005390_pt1 | contig 18709 bp, 14 predicted proteins | sample TergutEmb28metaG_3_FD_89872 | JGI IMG/M metagenome (GOLD analysis project Ga0123355, IMG submission 89872) | Embiratermes neotenicus P1 segment gut microbial communities from Petit-Saut dam, French Guiana - Emb289 P1 | ecosystem: Host-associated > Arthropoda: Insects > Digestive system > Gut ... | reverse complement strand
TAACAACCAGTTAGTCGCAGACTCCTGAAGATGGTCGTATTAACGGCCGAAACATGTTGAGCATTGAATGAGCATTGAATAAATAATAAAATAAGTGGCATCAAGTTGGTTTCTCTTTACTCAGCCATACAAGTGTTTATATGCACACAGGTGTCTTTCAAAGGTGTGTAGATTGAATCAAGTTGAAGAATAAACAGATGTTTTTGCACAGAAAATTTGTTGGCTTTTTAAAGTTATATTGGAATGAGACTTGTAAACATCATAAGATCACAACAAACTGGATCATGGATTTAGGTAGAACAAATTATAAACCAATTTCTAAATAAGCATATGATTATGAGATGGCGAGAATAGAATAGTGACTCGTTACAGGCTGGATGTTCTGGTGATCGAATCCCAGCAGAGATGAGATTTTCTGTGTTAGGCAAACCAACCCCAAAACCCATTAAGCCTTCTGTACAATGGGTACCAGGTCTTTCCAGGGGGAAAAGCAGCTGGAATGTGGTGCTGATCACTCACCTCCTAGTATTATGTTGTGAAAATGTAGGAACTATTCTTCTGCCTCTTCTCTGTGTCTTCATAGGCATGTCATGGAATGACCTTTACCTTTATATGATTATGAAGATAATATACAGGATAGATAATATATACAAATTGCAGTTATCAGCAGTTAATATCCAAACTTTATTTCTACCTGGGGAAAACAGCTAAAAATATACACTCCAGTGTACCATATTTTATGTGTCATGCCTTTATCAGATATAAACAACAGAATGTTTGCAACACTGAGATGAGAAATGCACAAGAGTTCTTACCTTGCAACTTCCCTATCCTCGCCTCCAAAAGCTACCACTGTTCGCACAGAACTCAGCACCTCCTCCGCAACTGCACCTGCATCACTGTATGACTCCAACTCCTTTGTTGTCAATGAACTTTGGACCTGAGCAAACAAAGTAAAGTTAGATGATATATGCTTCTGTAGCCTATGTTTCAGAAAAAATGTGTCACTTTATTGTTTAAAATAAAATGATCCTTCACAGAGATAAAAATCTTGATTTTATTTGTACTAAAAATTGTCAGTATTTTAGGTCATCTCATAATAGGATAGTCGACATAGTGACTAGTCTATGGGCTGGAACTTTGGGGAATTGTAGTTTCATTCTTTGCAGTGGTGAGAGATTTTCCATAAAAGTCCAGACTGCTTCTGGGGCTCTCTGGACCTTCTATACAACAGGTACAGCTCTTTGAATGGGGTTAAGGTGACCAGGCCAAAACCTAATCACTCACTCCAAATAGTGCCAAGATTATCAAATACTGGAGCTATACCTCCACTTCTCCATATGCTTTCATGGCATGTGCAGGGAAGAATTTGAATTTACTTTCCCTTTACATCAGCATTGAAAGATACAGTTCATGCAGTAGGTGCAGTCCTTGACACGTTGACTGTTCACACAGGAAATGAGTTCTTGGTGATGACATTAGAAGTTGTAAAATTTATGCTGTTTACAAAATACTACTAAGGTGATGAAATCTATTAGGGAGGGAAGGTGGGGCATGTAGTACACATGACAGATGATATGTGCACACAGAAATGTAGTTGTAAAGCCAGACAGAAAGAGTTACTTGGAAGACCTAAATGTGGATGGGATGACAAAATTAAGAGAAAGCTTAATGAAGTAGGTTATGAGGATTTCAACTGGATTTATCTAGGACTGGATAAGGTGAAATGGGTAACTCCTGAACTTGCAAATGAACGTTCAGCTTCCATAAAAGGCAGATAATTCTTAACCATCTGCAGGACAATTAGTTTCTTTAAAAGGACTCTATCCCATGCATTAGCTAGTTGGTAATGGAAAAATTCTTATTACTTTTTTCTATGCATAAAATGATAAGATATTTTTATTTTGTTCAACTAGAAAGCTACTTTAATTCTTCAAATTTTTTGTAGCTTAGCTTCAGAAAGTTAATTCTGGACACTCTCTAAATATTTAGACTTTGTGTTTTTAATCTTCAAGCATATTTCAAGTCATATTGAATTAATAATTATGTAAATAATATAAATATTTCTTATCAAAATATGACCTTATAATTGTTTGTGCAAATTACAAAGTGCTTTTATGCGATGAACAATGCAAGGATCCATATGAGCAAAAAACAGGCAGTAAAATTGTAAGACTATATTATCTATAACACAAAATGCAGTTCATGTTTTCTTATCATCTGTTTTGTTCTTAGATGAGTGCTTATCATGGTGAAAACTTTAAGGGTGATGAATGAATTTGGGAAAATATCCAACAAAATAAATTATTTAAAGTTGTGGTGAATTTTTTACAAAAGCAAATAAACTTCTGGGAAAGGTTCACAAATAAAGAACGTGATCGTATGTAAAACAGAGTTCGTTGATGAAGAACGTACATCCATATCTTTACATTGCAAACAAATAAACGGAATGAAGCTCACATGAAAATCAAATTTGAAGTACGGTATAGATGTCTAGCATATGAGGTAAATGCTCTCTTAATTTTAGAGTAAAGTTTAATGTGCACCAAAATTATCTCAGGCAATAATCAGTTGTGTCAAAATTAAGTTAACAGCCAACATTACTTACAAGTGTTCTGGCTGTGTGGGGAATAACCACATGTTGCTGATATGTATGAGTACTAGGTCTATGTATTTGAGTCAGTCAATACCTTGCATCTTACTGACCCATTAGGCAAAAGGATGGCAGTGTCAAATTGATCAATGTCACTCCTTCCTGTAAACCTAAGGCAGTGTTGTTTAATCAGGAGAATCATAACCTTCTTGTCAATTAACCCCTTCTCACTGTTCTTTAACCTGACCATCCTAGAGCTTATTTCATCTGCTGTCATTTAACTTCTCTGTGCACATATCTGGTAGTGGGGTTCCATGCTCAGCTAAGTTTGAAGTTTTCTTTGATTTTTTAATTATTCAGTTATGGCCACATTTCTGTTCCTGCTTGAACAAATCAGTCCATGTAAACTGATGTTCTGATTAATACCTCAGTACAACTTTATCTTCCAAGATTAAATGTGTTTTAAGTATGTACCTTTGCCACGATTGATTGTGCCACAATGATTATTGGAGCACAGCTAACGACAACCAATGTCAGTTTCCAGCCATTTAAGAAGGACATTATGATTGCAGCAACAAAAGTAGTAATGAGGTATAAGAAGATACTCATCTTCTCACCAATTCCTTCTTGCATCTTGTCCAAATCCCTGTCAAATTAAACAGCACTTCATAGACCACTTTTCTCTACTATGTATGTTAGTTCAGTTTAGTTTGGTTTGTACTTTCATCCACTTAGTCACACACCTGGCACTGGACAGGTCAATTTCAATTTACTATTTATATATCACAGAAACACAGCTATTGAATACATAAACATCAACCAAATATGTTATAATAAATAGAAATAAAGCACTAATTAGTTAGACCAATGTATAAATTGCTTTTTCTTCACATCTTATAGTTATGAGTTTGCAGATTTTGCTCCAGATTTTCTTTGTACTTTTTAAACAACACACTGTTCAAAGTATGTACATACAAGCTGCTAGTGTTATATTGAAATCTCTAAATATCTGCCTCCAGGACACTTGTTAACTGACACCACATATTATTTGCATAACCCTTTTTTGTAATTTAAATATGCTCTTACTTTTATTATCCCATCCCACAAAGTTGTACCATTCCTCACCAGTGCATGGATATTTGCATATTAAATGTATTTTATTATGTGATTGCTCATTACAGGAATTCTACGTATGTAACAAAAATATATAACTGTTTAGCTGGGATTCATTTTTATCCCTGATCCAATTAAGGGCAGCATATAGACAAACTTATTATTATGAATTATTATGTTGAGACGTTTCATTGAAGTAGAAACCTAATATGGTAGTTTGGCAACACTTTTCCACGGTATGACTTTTGTAACTTTAGTAAGCAGCATCATCATTATGATCATGATACTCATTACCTGTCGTATGTTAGGCCTTGATAGAACTGTTTTGGCCTTTGCAGGAAGCATTTGTTGTTTGTTCTCACTAAATACTTGTCAGAACAAGTAAGTATTTTATATAAACTGTGTTTTGTTTGATACAAAACATATATTATGTTAAATTACTTTATCAATGTGTCATATTTGACAAACTTGAGGAATTGTGGTTTTGTGTACAGTAAATGATATGGTAAATATTATTATAATTATAGGTTACTTGACTTTGTAAATGGATTGACAGAATGCTTAATAAATGAATGGCAGGTCATAACAGCAGTCGAATTGTAAAAGACAAAGACAAGATAATATTACAGTGTTCTTACACTGTGTATAAATATCTGGTAACTCTTTCTTATAAAAATGTATTTAAATCAAAATCACTTAAGAAGTGGACCAACTGTAACATTTATTTACAGTGACCCCGTTTATTTACCAGAAACATGGTAGAAAGTTTGTTTTAATTCGGTTCAGAATGTTCCTGTGTAGGCAACAAAGGTACATGTTTGTACTTGTTTTATTGACCCTTGTTAATTCTGGTAAAGTAAAGCAGTCACACAGTGGCAACATAAAGGGGGAGTACAGGCATAGCTCTACTCATTCTTAACCTCAGAACTTGATGGAGGTGATAGCTGAACTTCACGCCCTGGCTACTTTACCTCTGGGGAGGAACTGCGGTACATACTGAATAAGGAGCTGGGTTGGCCCAGCTGGTCTGGTTATTTTGGAAGACAGAAATGTCTCTTGCACCTACCGGGATTTGAACTCTGGACATCCAGCTGGTAGGCCTGTAGCCTAATCACTATATTGACTACAATATCCCAGCTTCCTTACCCTTGATAATAAAGCATTAACATACAGTTGATATATTCATTCATTCATTCATTAGTATTCAGCCTTGAAGGCCGGGCTTGGCAGGAACCAGAGCCCAGTCATGTGACCAGTATGGCTCTGGCTCACTGCATCCTGGGCAAGTTCTTGGGAGTAGTTTGCCATTGCTTTCCCCCACCTTTAGACGTTCCCACTTTAGCTGCCAGGTGCCTCCGTCCACAATGACGCGAGAGATCCTAGCAGCGAAAGGTGGAACTGTGGGCGAGAAAGATGTCCGGTAGTAATTTTGCCTAAATTCCGACTTCCACGTAAATGTAGGGATCTTTTACATACCGCAAATCTACGACATGGGACCGACGGCTTTACTTCCCCTCCGAAGGATGGCATGCTGAGGATTTTTTCGCCCTAAAAATCCGACGGCTTTGAACCCGCAATCTTGGGTACTAAAGGCCAGCACGCTACCCCTAGACTACCGAAGCCAATGGGAGACAAATAATTCATAATAACTCAGTGAACATACGGCAGAATGATTCTCATACCTCCACTCAACATCATGAGGTAATTAAAAACCACTGGCTTCAGGGCTATTAACAGGGGTTTCAATATTCAGAATTACATTTACTTTTGATACACCTTACTCTAAAACATCTTTTCACTTACTCCGTAATTTTGCTGGCAAAACTGGCTGTCTTAGTAGTGTCATGCCATGTCACATCTTGGCGTAGCACTGCCAGTAGGAATAATTTCCTTACCCTACAAATCTGAAATTATTGAAAGCTTTATGTTATGGTCTGGAGAAACTCTGTTATCTAGTTAACACAATTTTCTTATTCCTCAGCTATGAATTTCCCATTGTGTGGATGGTCCCATTGCAAGTAAGAAAACATGCTCACATGACCACAAAAATGGGGCTGTCCTAACTCATTCTGTGTAGCTACAGACATAACAGGTCCCTGTGGCCAAGCAACTTTGAAGCTCCAAACTGTCTTACTAAAATTATGAGTATTTACATGTGGGATATTTTCTGTCACTTGGTTTATTTCCTGATTTAAAAATCGGTCAATATTCTGCAAATACACTATATATTGTGTACTCATCCATCGCAGACCACTTCTCGGAAGCTAATTCACTGTTATGAAAATATAATTAAACCACAAGATCCTTATGACTTATGCACAGGGGTACTGCTGAAAATACAATTCTCGTGAACTGTCACACTGTATCGACTAGTAAATAACTGGTCATTATAGAATAAAGACTCTGAGCAGTCAACAAAGGTAACTCCTCAAAAGAGGTGAATTCTCAAAATGATGACAAGTTTATCACAGGATTAATGTTAAATGGGGTGTGAACAGAATGTTTCCTTCATGGTTTTCACCAGACATAGATATGTGAAGGTTCAGTGTTTGTCTTTGATGTGTGAAAATAGAGTTCTTAAATTTGAAAGTAAACTAGTAGGGTAAACCGTACAGTTATTGGCCACCTGATAGTAATTGGCAGATGGGGATATATCATCTTATGATAAGAGTGTGTTTTCCCATAATTTCTTAATTCTGCCACCAGATGGTAGCCTCATGTTTCCCTCCTTCAGTTTTACAGTTTCTTCCACCACTGTTTACTTTGAGAAGTTAAGATGGCTGTTCTCTTGTAATAATGTGCTGTTGATGTGGTAATTCTTGTGAATTTCTTAAGGACTTAAGTTATTTTAAGGCACAGTGGTTGCTCCATTTTTGTTACTACTGCCCTGGGAATCATTCCATAGGTAAGTAACATGCATGTACAGAGAACTAAGTAAGTTTTAGTAAACATATTGAAATCCATGTCCTGAATGATGGGTGGCCAATAACTGGAAGTAGTGAACCACTATTTTTTAGTGATTGGCCACCCCAGCCAATAACTATGATGTATATAAATATGAAAGTTTGCAATTTTTTAATTTTAGCATGACTCGTATGTGCTTCTTATGAGTGGGATTTGAGGATTCCTTTCTATAGCCAGTCTTTACAGTTATTGGCCACCTGACCAATAACTGAATTACATGTGGCCCATTACTGTATATATAATGTGCTTAGCCTGTTTTAAGGTCTAGGCTACCACAATGCTTAAAGGAGCCATTTATGATTCTGCCTGTATGGAGGCAGCAATTCAAGAACTACAAAGTAATCCTGAGCTTTCACTGAGGGCTGTAGCAAAGAAGTATGTCATACCTTGGGCAAGTTTGCAGTTTAAATTAAAAAACTCAGGACACAAGGAATCTTTTGGTCCATCGCGAGTTCTTTCGCATGAAGAAGAACAAATGTTAGTCAGGTGAGGGAGATTATGGAAATCATTGGCTTATTATTTAGGGGGACAAACACATTTCAGCTAGGCCTAGGAATTATGTTGATTATTTTATCACTAAAGGGTATTGTTATTTCTAATTTAAGGTGGATATTGGAATTGGAAAGGAAAGGTTTTCCTAGAAAAAAGATGATATCGTATTGAGTGTCCAGAATTTTCTGATATTGTATCCAAGGCCGAATCCATTTAAAAATAATTGCCCTGGAGAAGGTTGGATAAAGATAAAGGAGAAATTTCACTCAGCATTTGTGATGTGTAGGCTACATTTAATTTTGCACTTCTATAACCATTAAGACCCACTTTTTTTGTGGGAATAGATTTATACGAGGTGTAATGAATTATTTACAGTTCTGTGTTTCTTTATATATAGGCTTTTCTATGACATCATCCTGAAATAGTGGAAAGAACGAGTGAGGCAGTAACTGCAGCAAGTTCATGTGTGTCAGAAGAGAACATAAGGAAATAGTTTGATGAAGTGCAAGAATTTATAAGAGAGAATAATTTGGAAGAAGTTATGAATGATCCCTCCAGGATATTTAATGGAGACGAAATTGGGTTTCAGATATGTCCATCTACAGGTCGTGTCTTAGCAGAGAAGGAGGCAAAAAATGTGTATTCAATTGACAAGGGATCATCCAAGAAAAATATAACTGTAATGTTTTCATTTTCAGCAAATGGGAAAAAATGTCCAATGATTGTGTACCCTTATAAAAGAATTCCTGAGAAGATTGTTCAGTCAGTTCCTGCTGAATGGGGAATTGCTCGAAGTGACAGGATGGATGACGTGCGAGGTATGTTATGAATATATTGTTAATATTTTTCATCCATTTCTCTTTTCTCAAGTGTTAATATTCCCTGTGGTGTTGTTTGTTGATGGCCACAAGTCTCACCTCACATATCAGTTGATTGTTTTGTATAATAAGCTGAAGATAGAAATAATAGCACTCTATCCAAATGCTACTAGAATACTGCAACCTGTGGATGTGGCTGTGTTTCGTCCAGTAAAAATTTATTGGCAGAAAGCTGTGAGAGACTGGCATGCAAAACACCCAGGTGAAGTTCTGAATAAAGTGACATGTGCACCCCTCCTGAGAGAAGTCATCGATTTTGCTGTAAAACCTGAAACACTCGTCAGAGGTTTCCACACATGTGGTCTCTCTCCACTGAATGCAAATGCTGTGGATTACACCAAATGTCTTGATAAAAATACAGCTAGGCCTACAAATGAAAAGAATGGTAGGCAAGATCCTTCTACTATACAATGTAATGAAGATGCTTCCATGGTCTACACCACATTTGTAAACATTGTTGGGAAGGAGAATGTAGAAAAGTTCAGAAGAATAAATGATATGATCACTCAAGAAAATGATGAAGAATTTTTCACCCTATTCCATCTCTGGGAATATTTTCAAGAAAACAGAGATCATACAATGATATTAAGTGATGAATCAAGAATTTCAATGGGTAATGATTGTGGTCAAGCATGCGGTCAACCTTCCACATCTACAGGAGGAATACTAGAGACTACAGAGTTGACTCTGAATGAAACAGCGATATTTATTGCCGATCAATTTGGGGGCTGTACAAAACAATTCTTTGAACAGCCACAAAATAGGAGATGATCATGAAATGTATGCTGTGCAGTCTATGAGCAGGGCAAGCATTAAGGTCTCTTGTGTTATAAAAGTTGTCCAAACTGAAGGTATGAAGGAGTTTCTTATGTGGCTTGACACACCAAAATGCAAAGGGAAAAGACAGATGGAAAGACAACCATATGCCTTAACATCAAGAAGATACCAAGAAGTGTTTGAGAAGAAGAAACTTGCCAAACGTAGAGCAGAGGAAGAAAAAGAAGTAAGAAAACGAAAACGTATAGAAGCAAAAGAAAAGGACAAATTAATGCCTGCTGTGACTACAGTGAAATGAAAATTATTCACAAAAAATGGAGTAGATTCTTCTTGCTCTAGTTGTCCTAAAACTATCACATCTGAATCTGGGAGAGGCCTACATTGTGATGGTTGTAACAATGCTTTCTATGAAAAATGTATTCCAAAATACCATAAGGAGCAGATTCCCATTTCTGAAGATGTAGATGAATTCCTCTGTCACATGTGTTACAAAGTGAAACCGTCTGAGAGCAGTAGGCCTAGCAATGAAAAAAGGAAGAAGAAAGTGATTATGATGAATAGGATGATGATGATTATGATGATGATGATGATATACATGAATTATTTAGCCTTGCAAATAAACAAAAGTAAAATAGATGCTGTAGTTTCTGAACATTACAGCACTATGAATGGTTCGGGATACGTATTTTAGATATATTTCACAATATTGCTGAAAATATGTAAGTGGCCAATTACTCTAACATCCATGTCCAATAAATGTCTGAAGTGACCAATAACTGTGCCTTTGTGTAACTTATATTTAGAAGTTTCATATTGTATTCTTGTGTTTCTCATACTTATAACTTTGTGTTTTAAGGAATAAATAAGCATTCCAAAAATATATTTCAAATTACTTTCCAACAACATCCCTGAGGTCTGCTATGTAAAAAAAAGAAAATTTCCCTTAAGTGGCCAATAACTGTATGGTTTACCCTACATGCTCTATTGTGATTTATGTTATGAAGCAAAAAACATGTCCTTTAAAGTATAGAGTAACTTGTTACTGTTAGTTGAAACAACGAGTTTCAGAAAATGTCTGTAGGAAAACAAGATTTAAAATTTAATTACAACAAGAAATCCAAAATAAACAGATCTGGAAGGGCAGGCTGTGACAGTTAGTTTAACTGGCAGAGTAAGGGGAAGAATAGTGGAGCACCTCAAAATTTATTTTTACAACAAAGAATATGTATGTGTCTGTATATATTTCTTACAAATTTGTCTGAAGAACTTTTCAAAGTACCTTTGAGTCTCTATTACCTGCTTCTGTGCAGCAAAATTCAGTACTGCAATACTTGATGCTCCAATAACAAACTGCACTATGGCAACTGCAGTGCTGCCAATTCCAAATGCTTTTGCATCTTCTAGCATAGCATTATTTCTTTCTTCATAACTACCATTAATTCTGAAATGGACATAAATTCAATTTAAAGTCATTACCATTTTATTCTTTGCTAAAATCATTATCATCAATCTAATGGAGATCTGTAATTAATAACAGTGTGAATTTAATGGAGATCTGGCATTAATAACAGTATGAATTTATTTTTTTTACTACCCTTCAAGTTTGTCATCAGAGGGATGTCTGAACAACTCAAGCAGTGTGCTTGAAATATAACACTGAGACACCTTCACTTAACCGTTGTTGCCTGTTGCCTTGGAAAAGCAATAATTATGAAATATTATGGGTATCTATATTCCTGTCTTAGTTATAGGGCATAGCTGTATTGTATTGTCATCTGCAGCCTACCTGGCTCTATCATATTTTTCTACAATGTCTCATAAATGGCACGATCTTTGGAAAGAATTTATTGAATGTAAAATGTGTTTTGATTTTCTCTATAAAGTTTATTAGAACTATTTCTCATTGTCAGAAGAACTGAGTGAGATATTATCACAAATGTACGTTGGCCATCATGTAAGAACTGAGTGAGATATTATCACAAATGTACGTTGGCCATCATGTAAGTTACTTGCTATTCTTGTCAGATTTAAATGAAACTTGAAATCTCTCAATAAATTTTTGAAAAATATGCAAATATCAAATTTCATGAAAGTCTGTCCAGTGGGAGCCAGGTTATACCATGTGCATTATGGAGTAAAAAAGGTAAATCAGTCCCATCACAGGCCTGGAATGGCCCGGAGGGTTCCAGGAAGTTAAGGTTCCCAGATTTCGTGACAACGGCACAGGATGGTGGTAGGTTGTCAGCCTTACGCACCGGCCGCCTTTACCCCCAGGAAATAATCCTGGTACTCATTTCTGTTAGAGGCCAAGTCGATCCCAGGGCCATAGTGCGATCGGAAGGATTTTATGTCAATGAAAAATCCAATGACACCAGCTGGGATCGAACCAGCGACCTTCCGATTTGTAGAACAGCACCTTAACCACTGTGCTACCGTGGTCCCCGCATTATGGAGTAATAGTCACTTTTTGCAGTGTTTTGAACGTGCCTAAAAAAGAAACACAAATTTCATATACAGTACAAGCATTATATGTAATACACTATAATTGGATAGTAAAGATTAGAAACTGTACTTGTTATTTAATATCTTATGTGATTTTTTATGAATGTGAAACATTAATATTTAACATTTTATTAATTTATTTATTGTTTGGCTCCGTGTATGATACAAGGTAAAACTTATATGTAAAATGCTTTATTGTATAAGTAAATTATTTTGTCAACCAAGAGAGACTAAAAATTCTGGCTTTACAGTATTTGGTACAACAACATTTGTAGAAGATTTCAGGGAGGATAGTTTAATATACTTGCTGAATCAACACTTTTTGGATTCCTTTAAAATATGAACCAAAAAAGACTACATTGCTTCATGAAGTAAAAGAAATATTTACCCGTAGTCAGTTTTTTATTACTAGTGTCCTAAATTATCATTGAAGATCACTCAAAAGTTCATGTTAACATGCTATTTATTCATAACTCTATTTTTAAAATTCCCGGCTAAAAAGTAATAATGGCAATAATAAATTAAAAATTTAATATAGTGTCATATACAGAGTTGTCACAAAATAGTGGTAGGATGTTGAACGTCAGTAATATAGGACTCCTAGGGTATAAAACAGTGAAAGTGGCAACACTGAATTCCATCACCCAAATAGTTTTTTCACGCACCTGCTGTCCACATCTCATGTTCGCTCAGTGTCACAACATCTAAGTGTCTGTCTGTCATTGGCACTGTTGTACATTGTTGATAATTTTTGTGCATTGTTGATAATTTTTACAGACAAGGAAAAAGGAAATACAGACTAGGTGTTTGTTGGGTGACAAATGATGCCCAGAGTTAGATCTATTAAATGCCATATAGCCCATGTGAAATTTTTGTGTTTTTTTTTTAGCAAAATAAAGCATAGTTTTCTTTAGTGGATGCTTTAAATCCTACAGTTCTTTATGACAATACTTTGAGAATCTGTAAAACATTCCAGAAGGTTTAATTATGTCCAAATAGAGGACAGTCCTGAATAAAATTGTGCAGATTTATAGTAACATAACAGTGACTCAATAGTTACTTAATTCATTGTCTTAATTGTTGACCAATAATCTTCATTCAGGTGTCTGGATAAAGACAAAAAGATTATTCTGGATGTATCTGAACGTAATTTGAGGTTATATAATTATTATTATCACAAATATATATTTGGACTTTTTCAATATTCACTACATAACATCACACAACATCGCAGAAACATGAGTTTCCTACTTCAGGTGGAAAAAGGCCAAATAAATATTAGTGATAATAATTATATTTTACCATTATCAAAAATTTACATGATTCAAGTGAGGTTACTTCAAACAATTTCGATGAACTGCAGACTAAACTAGTACATACATTAACGTACATGAGTGAATGGCTGACAGAAAATGGATTAAAACTAAATATAGACAAAACAAAACGCATTTTAAACTAAATTTTTCATCAAATAGCTTGTTTCAAATCCCATGTCATGGGACTTCTGTAAAGCAAGCAGTGCACACGAAATTCCTTGGATTGGACTTAGAGAATCACATAAATTACGTGGTAGAAGACACATATAGATAAAATAATATGGTAGAGCTTGTTATGTAATCAGATCTGTGCACTTTCTCAATGATGTAGCTACTTTTAAAACAATTTATTATGTCTACTTCCACTGAGTGATGGCATACAGTATTATCATATGGTGCAGCTCACCATTCAGTAAGAAAGTTCTCCAAATCCCACCCAAAAATATACTAATTGTGACAGAGTCACCAGCTAGTGTATCATGTAAACCTCTATTTTGAAAACTGTAAATTTTAACTATGCCTTCTCAATACATATTGTCTTTAATGATGTCAGTAGTAAACAGCTTGCATTAATAAACCTTTAAATCATCAATCCATGAAATAAATAGAGCTATATAAAACAATGTGACTTTGTATCCTACCAAAGAGGAGTGTATTATGCAAGCATAAAGACATTTATTACTTTACCAACATCCATCGCAAACCAAGTAATTAATAAAAAGTATTTAATAAAAAATTGGAAAACATTCCTATTTGATAAACCCCTCTACTCAAGTGAAGAATATTTTAACTTGTGTACATGGAATGGGGATTGAGAATGTGTTTAGTATGTCCTTTGTGGAATTAGTAGTATAATTGTCAATTTTATAGAATTGTATAGACATGCCTGCTTTTCTATGCTTGTTATCAATTGACTGTAGATTTTTAATCATGTCTAGTATAAAGGACTTGTTCCATGTCCAGTGTCATCTGTGGCTGTATGGTGGAATGATGAAATGTAAATGTCCTGTACTCTTCAGAGTGAACCCCAGACTAAGTTCACTGGCTTGCATGTATGACAGCACACAACCAAACACTCAGTTCTGTATTTTTTTACATGTGATTCCCTCCTCCATTCCCTCCAAATATAGTGGCTGTTTTTTAGATGATAAGTGCAGTTTGTACCAGAATACTGGATGGACTTTACAGGACAGTGTGGCTGAAAATCGAAAACAAATCTTGTGCATAAAGAACTGATTGTGAAAACATGTGGACAGTATTTACTGATGGTTTATTATGCCATAACCATATGTGGTGTGAATATTGCTGTATATTTTAGGAAAATATCGTATCCTGCAACACATTCAGGAAGCATTCTGATTAAGAAACGCCATACAATTTTCAAATAAAGGAAATTAATTCCATGATGCACTAGATGTACTAACTTAGTTTGTAACTTACAATTGCCTTCCTCCACCAAAAATGCATAGTAGTGTTGTTGGTGTTGATGTAATATTGTCCTTAGCGCGATCAACCATCATTGTTGTAAATTCACCATAGAGAATGAAGACAAGAGGTAGACCAATCCCTGAGATGACACTTAGCACCAGACCCAAGCAGACGAGGAACAGCTCAAAGTATGTTGCAAACCGAAACTAGAAAAATGTTTACCAGAAGATATTTTTGTTGCATAGCAAGGTGATTTGTTTCAATGTATATTGTGTGGCATTTTTCACTATGAAGAAACAAATGTGTTTCATGAAGCCATGGCTGAAAAGTTGTCAGGTCCTTGCATATCTAGCCAAATTAAAGTGTGAGAACCCCAAAAGCCAAGTCATATATTAGGTGCAGGATGTGAAAACTTAGGGATAAGAAGTAGAAGTTTCAATAAATTGAAAATTTCGTGACTTTGAGTTCAGCTAGAAAAATGTCAAAAATAGATTTTAAACTTATACTTTGGCTTGTGGTAACATGCTGGTTGGTTAGGCCCATCAGGAACAGTAAAACAAGTGTGGAAAGTAAGTGGGATTATAATGACAAAGGAAAAACAAAGTGTACATTAAAGCCAGACCCATCGCTTCTTTTACCATCACAAATCTCACAATCTTCACTAGAGTTACAACCAGGAATCCAGGATGTAACGATGATATCTAGAGTTCTATTGTAAGTCATGACCTGGAAGATTATCTATATATTTCAAAATTTAAATACTAACATGCACAACTAGCTTGTAGGAATTTTTTGTCCAATTACAAAATTTCACTGGTACCAGTTGCAGCTTTGATGAGTGCCATGTTGTAACACATGGTATTTGACTTGAAAACTGTCATCCTGTAATGATCTGCTTACCAGTTGGTGGAAAGCGACAGGCTCATGTTCTTGATCGTTGTGTTTTCTCTTCACTTTGTGTCCAGTTTTTGATACTTCATACTGTCTGGAAAGTACCACAAAATAGATTTGTTACTAAATGGAAACAAATGTCACTTGCATAAAGAAATTTTCCTTTTTATTTTCATTATTATTGATTATCGTTATGTAGGTCAACCCATTCACTCCAAGGATGTAGTGTAATGGATAAGAATGCATGGCTGTCTACCTCCACTTCCCCATATTCCTTTATGGCATGGTGGTTTATTAAGCTCAGAGAAAACGTTACCTTTATCTTTCACTCATGTGGGTGGAGCAGTGTAGTATCACAAAAGCATGTGCTGTGCCACATATGGAACTGTTCTGACAATGAAAGTACCATAATATTGGTAGACTGCTAACAGAAATTCTGTAATAACATCTTAGACTTCCATTGATAATCTTGTAATTTATGTATCACTTCCAGTCTGCAAATCCCTTACACAGGTTATGAAAGTTGTTTATTCTAATTACAAATGGTACATTACTGAAATTTTGTTTTGAACTGGTAACCTTGTAAACTGGTTAGGCTATATCACTGTTCTAGATAATCATCTCATGCATTGTATGTGTATCACATAGCATATGTTTCATGTTACAATCTCTGACTTATCATATGGTGGTGGCCAAACATTCTGTGCCACCTCTGTGACCATATAACATTTGTTGCTAATAGAAAGATTGTGGCTGGTTTCCCTTCCATTATCTACATGATTGAGGACTACATTGGCAGCACATGATGTGACTGAGAGAATGGTATGTGTTTAAAATTAACCAAATCAGAAAATGTTTCTTCTTTCTATCCTACTTTTGTAACCTATCAGTGACTAAGTGCTGTAATTACTGCTTTACATCCATGAGACATTTTTTGGTACACAAGTTATTGTTTCTCACAGTGCCAGCTTTCTTTTTGTTGAGTTTTTATTTTGAGTTCTATTACTCATAACATGGCAACATTTGTGTATTGCATTTAGATATGGACTATTTACTGGCCATGCTGCAAACTTACTGTCAGATGATACATGGAAACCGTTTCTAATGTGTAGGATGTTTTTCAAGAATGTCTGTATTTTCATCCAAAAAGTATGAAGAATTTATTGGTAATCCATTGTCATACTTACACATTTGTCTGTGTGACAAAGGGCACATTATTCTCAAGTATAAATACTAGCCTGATTATTATAGGCACTGGGTTTTAAGAGCATGTTGCAGTATTTGTTGTGTGTGTGTGTGTGTGATCTGGGGAGTTTATTATCCCATGTAATGACAACGTGTGTGCCAGAAACTAAATGTTTGAAGACATATCATTCATTAGTTTTATATTAAACTACTGCACAAAGTTCATTGGAAATAAGCCTTGTGAGTGGAAGACACTGCATGCAGTATTCATTCATTCATTAGTATTCAGCCTTGAAGGCCGGGCTTGGCAGGAACCAGAGTCCAGTCATTTGACCGGTATGGCATGCAATATACATAACATTAATTCTGGGGACATATGTTGTATGATATATTTGACTTATATTTAACAAGGAATCACACTATAGAGAGGTTGTGCTTGAACTTCATTTCACACTGCATACCATACGGGCAAGTTATGCATCAAAACTGACATGCCCAGGTACTGTAAAGTTGAAGGTTATTATGGCATGATAATTGTTTTTTCTTTTTTCTTCCCATTTTGGTATCGTTTTTATGTTTTATCTTTTGAGCAGCTGTGTAGATTCCATGATTTGTGGTTCATGCAGCTGAGTTGATGAGATTTAAGTTTTGTGGGTGAGGTGCTGAGTTGTTGGGTGAAAGGTTCTGAGCTTTTGAAGGAGTATTTATTATCTTCTGAAGCATGAGCAATAACTCATCCAGAGACATCATGTCACATCCCAGAAAACCTGAAGCATCAGCTGTGTACATGTTGAAATATTGTACAAAAATTCCTCCTTATCACTATTTGCACGTACATATAACTCTTTTGAATTGAAACAGAATTTCATAAGAAACATTGTAATTTTGACATATGGATTGTATGCATTGAATTGAATGAATACACCTGTGTTTCACGTACCCTTCACTTAAGAGAAACTTTAAATGTTCATTAAATTCTGTACACAGATATGTAATAATCACTTACAAATACCTGTTCCTCCTACTCAGAAAATATGTTACATAAAAGCCCAAGTTTCATAAATGTAAGATGTCAAAGTTATATTAGGCTTAACTGGTATTTGTTTGATAATCATAAACATAATCATGATCATAATAATTTATTTAGTATTCCACCAAAGTGGATATGGAACTTGTCAATAGATAACAACTGACACAGTACGGAATGAGTCACTACAATAAAATACATATAATAATAATTTGTGATTATGATACAGAAATAAGTCAAATCAAGTTTATACAAAGAAATGCGATCAGCTCGGAATGTACAACGAATGAGGACATACATAATGTACTTAGACAGAAACTTAAAAACAATCCATGAGTACTAACGTAATGCCCATAAACAGAATCTTAAGTCCATGTACCTCTATAATAAGGAATCTTGTAATATAGTACATAATTCATGAATGACTAAGGTACTCTTCCAATGTATAGAAAGAATAAGTGTATAAAAATTTCTTTGAGAGCAAATTTAAACTTTTTTTGGTTACAATCAGAAATTTTAATCCCCAAGGGTAGATTATTAAAAATTTTTTCCTTGAATAATAACCTCTTTTTTGAAAAATGGTTAAGTTTGCTTGAGGAAGGTATAAATTATTCCTTTGTCTAGTGTCAATATTGTGATTTTCAATGTTTGTTAGAAAAATATTTTTGTTTTGAACTACGAACATTAATAAAGATAACATATATATTGTGCTGTCAAAGGAAAAAATTTGTAATTACTTAAATAAATTTCTACACGGAACTCTATTCCCACATCCTTCCATGATTCTAATTGCCTCTTTTTGTATTCTAAAAATTATAGAACTGTACGACGAGCTTCCCCAAAATATAATTCCATAGCTCACAGCCAAGAAATAATTTTTAATGAAAAGGCAGACATGTATGTTTTGGCATTTCTAATTATATAACAAGATGCACTTAATTTTTTTCACAAGTAAATCAATATGATTATTCCAAGACAGAGTATTATCCATTGGCACCCCCAGGAATTTTGTGTAGGAGCTATTAGTGATAAAATTATTGTTAAAGCCTATTTTTAAGTTAATCCTTATCCTGCTAACATGGAGAATATGGTGAGCTCCTAATAATGCCAGCAAATGGCAGATGGGATTTAACTTGGCGTTTAGAGGGTTAACTGTCTTATTTCTCTTAGTTGTAAAGTGTACATATTTTGTTTTATTGAAGTTTAGAGGTAATTGGTTAGCTCTCAGCCATTCATTTTAAGTTGTAAAAATTATATGAATATTTTTGTTAAAATCCATTAGATTAGAGTGAGCAAATAAAATACTAGGATCATCAGCAAAAATTATAGATTCTGAAGTTTTATTTAAAATCTTGGGTAAGACATTTATATTTAAAAGAAAGAGTAGAGGTCAAAAAAGAGAACCTTGTGGCACTCCATGTCTTGTAATTTATTCCTTTTTGGGTAATTCCCCGGCGTCTGAGTTCTAATTGCCGACGTTTCGGAACTCACTATCGGTTCCATCTTCATAGGCAGGTGAATGAAGTATGTCAGTGGCAGGATT